>JAABUX010000281.1_pt1 | contig 86371 bp, 74 predicted proteins | sample 5561851 | NCBI WGS metagenome assembly JAABUX01 (sample SAMN10711883, study PRJNA513361) | rock metagenome | isolation source: Antarctica rocks | place: Antarctica: Victoria Land, Richard Nunatak red sandstone | collected 2016-01-03 | reverse complement strand
CGCAGACTTCGGTCGTCGTGCCAAGCGTTTAAGCTCGACGGCCTCCGCTTCGGTTGCCTTTAGTTCATGCAGAGGACGGCCAGCCATGAGTCACGATAGCACGTCGCAGTCAGTTAATCAACGGACTTCTGACTCACGACACTAGTAAGGCGCGCGACTTTGAAGAATGCGGCGTACTGCTTGCGAATCGCATCTCGGCCGACGACAGGCGGCGATCCCGTTCCCTGTTCGATCGCTTTTTCGTCGAAGAGCGCGGCGAAAGCCGCCGCGTCGGCACGCCGCATCGCGGCTATGTACGCTGCGTTACCTGCGTCGAGGATCGGCGGTGTGATCGTCGCGGCCTGACCGGCAGTGCTTTGAGTTAGGAGGCCGAGGATCAGCGCCGAGATAAAAACTGCGACAGTCGGTCGTTTCATCCGGTTAATTTCGTGACCCAGTCGATCTCATTCCCGCCCGCATTCCTGCGGCGGAACGATAGGTCCATCCGAGCTAATGATGTCGTCGAGTCGGCCGCACCCGTAGGACGAGACGTACGCCTAACGATGCGCCTCCGTGTAGCCGAAGAGGCCGCTAAGCTTTCAGCAGTCGGCCGACCGTTGTGGGAGGGGCGCCTACATGTTCGACAATAGACCGCATAAACAAACTTCAGCGCGCGGCGAAGCGATTTGCGGATAATTACCGCATGTTCAGCCCTCGCGCGCCGCCTGCGATCGCATTGCGCGCCGCCTTGGTCATGAAGAACAAGGCGTTCGGACCGGTATTTGACCGAAGTTGCACCTCAGGTAAGCCCGGTCGTTATCGGTCACCGCCACGAAGCCGCGAAGCCGCGAACTGCTCCGGACGTTACTCCGACTCATACGAGCAGCCCGCGTTCAGGGGGCCGCAAAAGAGAGTCACCCGGCAAATAATTGCGCAGTGCGCGCCGCTTCGTTCACGGGGACCACCCGATCGCCGATTAAGCTGACGAAAGCGACGTCGTTTTCGTCGAGAATATTTGCAATCCAGGATGTCTCGCGGTCGGGCGAACGTCCGAACGCGAGGACCAGTCTCGCGCCTTCGATCTCCGCTCGATAGCGGGTTCGGTAATCCAACAACTGTCCGAGTCCGTATCGCATGCGATGGACCGCATCGCGCAGGTCGTTCAAACTTTTCGCCTCGACGAGGAGCCGTTCGGCTCCGACCCTGGTCAACAGATCGATGTTGTTGTTGTACCAGCACGTTCCACCGCGGCCGATGACCTTGGTAACGATCTCGGCCAACACGCGCTGATGGTCGGCACGGGCACGCTCTTGGAGAGCGGCGGCTTCGTAGACGTTCGGAGGTCCGCTGGCTCTCGGAATGTAGCCGGCTCCCGGCGGCACCGCGTCGATCATGCGCAGGTCGTCCTTTAGCCAGGACAGCGGCGGATACGCGTACGGCTCGCGTTCGATTATCGCCGTGCTGGGCAGCGCAGAAAGGCCGGTAACGGCTACGTCGGCGGCTGCAAGAATTCGATGGTACGCGATCTCGGAGATCGACCGGACTGCCGATTGCGCTTGCGGGACGGCCGGCGTCCCCGTCTCGTAGTAGTTACCGAGCGGATCGCGTAGCGGAACGATCGTTCCAAAGGGCTGATATTGCACGACCGGCACGAAACGGAGGTACTCATCTCGAGCATCCGGCCACGGTTCGCCGAGAATGCCGTGGCCAAAGTAATGGCGAGAATCGTTTCGTACGGTGCCTCTCCCCAGCGGACGGTAATACACGAACGGCTCGAATGGTCTTACCCGTGAGAAATATTGACGCGGATAGTGATACAGAACCTCCTCAACATCTTCGTAGGCGCGTTCTGCAGATAGGAAATGCTGTTGGAGTACGACTGGCATTTAGAAGGCGGCTCCGTTCGTGTCTTGTGCGAACCGGGCACTGGCGGGTCCAGATGGGTGCATCGGCACGTGCCGTCCGCCGAATCGTTAACGGGCTAGCGGGTAAACGTATGCTGTAAGCTGTTGAGCGCACTTAGTATGAAAAACAAAGGCACGGAAATGACGAGACTGACCAGAGCCGATGCCAGCGCAATTTTAAAGACCAAGATGACGAGCGGCATAAAGTCCATGTCAACACCGGTGACCACGACGCTTTGTGGTGGCTGAGGTTCGAATTGTGATCGGTCGACGGTTATCATGGTGATCTCCTAGATACAGCATAAACGTATGGTAGGCGGTCGTTCAAAGGCAACGAGGCGTTCGGTTCTTATACGCTAAGAGCTTCGGATGCTCCCATCCGGTCGTTGCCGATGAAGGGACGTAATGCTGCCGGAACGATGACAGTGCCGTCGGTCGCTGCTAGTCTTCGAGAATAGCGACGAGGGTCGTGCCGACGCGAGGCCCGAGCCGTTGAGCGTATGGACGAGTTCGTGCTTTCCCTTTGCTTCACGGCATAAGCGATCTGCGCGCGGCGTGCCTGGAAGTCCATGCAGTTGGAGCACGATGTTTTGGCCCGGCGGCCCGATCTCTAGATCGTACCTTTTTCAGCGTTGAATCCAAACGTCGCGGGCGGACGGAAGCATGACGCGATACGGCAGCTCGAGTTACGTGAGTAGGGCCTCGAGGTCGGCCGTCAAGCGCTCGATCGCCTCGAACGATAACTCCGGCCCGGTGAGCCAGACGGGCTCGACTTGTCGAACTGACGTCGCTGGATCGCTTATTCGAGACGGCTGTCGAGAGGGTTGCGCGCGGCTTGCCGGCGATCGAGCGATTCGGATGCGCGTTAAACTCGGTCATTACTGTGTGACGCGCCTCGAGAGTGGCGCCTGCCAGCTTCACGTGAACCATTGCCGGGAAGTGGGCATGACAATTGCGCTGCAGCGATGCGTCGTGTCATGCCACGTAAAAACTTGCACAGATACGCCGGCCATTTTGGAGCAGCCCAAATCGATCCGGGAACGCGGCAGTCCTTTAGCGTCTTAAAATGCCATTCATTAACGGTGATGGTCTCTTACGTGCGGCAGGCTGTGCGACGACGCGACAGCGAGCTTATCGAGCATGACGCAAACCGGCTTCGCGATCATGCTGCGCCGCGAGCGCCATGAACGACGGCCCGGCCGGGAGGACGCCTCGGCGCTTTGAAGCTACTGTCCGGCCAGCTGGGCGACGGCGGATCGCATGATGGCCGCGATCCGTGAATCGATCGCAAGCGCGCGTGACCAGTCGGTCGATCCGACGTTGACGACGCGACCGGCGCCGCGCGCGAAGGTTACCATTGCGGCGTGGCCGCTGGGCACGATGTCACCGCCGCCGTCCGTCACGTCCCAATGCGCAAGCGACGCGCGGGCGAGAATGGTAAGACCGGGCGGCGCATGCTTCGGGTCCACGCCGTCGCATTCGTAGCCGATAACGCGCACCGCCGCGCCGACGACGTCTCCGTCTTGCAGCCCAGCGTTAGCGAGCAGCGGATGAGCAGCATTTTCCACCGTGTAACCGGCCGGCGGACGGTCGCCCTTCCATTTGCCGCCGCCGCAGCGGAACGAGAGTCCCGTTAGCGCGTCCTCCGGATCGTCGTCGGACCACTTACCGTCGCGCGTCATGTTGCGCGACGCTTCATCGTAACGCACGCGAAACCAGCACGTGTTGCCGCCGAAGAAGCCGACGTTGCCGCCTTCCTCCAGAAAGGCTTCGACGTGCGCCCGCGTCTCTCGGGTCCAATACTCGTTATGACCGAAGCTACAGAGCAGGGCATACCGTTCGAGCGGGGCGTCCCCGCGATGAAGGTCGAGATCGGTGCAAACGTCGACGGCGATCCCTTCGCGTGCGAACCATGCAAGTGCGGGAAGATCCCAGTGTGCGAACGTCTGACGCGGCGAAGTCGCATCGTAGGCGTCGGCGTTCACTTCGTCCCAAGGATGACCGCCGGTACCGCCGCCCGGGCGATGAAGGCTTACGGATCTAAAGCCGCTGTACAAACATTCGCCTTCCTCCGCGCCGAGCGTGCCGTCGACGTGAGCGACGTTGTACGCGTGATAGGTGAACAACGGAAGGTTCACGAGCACCCGCGCCCGTGAAGGTGCGCGCACGACAAATAACGCCGTTCCCCAGCGCGCGTCCGGCGTCGTGTCCGTTGGGCCGCCGCGTGTGTTCGTCTTGCCGTCCGTGCGGAATCGCGCGACATATGCGCCGGCGGGCGCAGTTGCCGGCACGATGATGCGAACGTCATCGCCCTGGTACGGTCCGGCTTCGAGGATAACGTCACACACGTTATTCCAGCGTTCTAAGCGAACCCAATAGCGCGTCGCATCGGTGAGCACGTGAAGCCGCAGTTGGCCGCCGGCGTCGACGGTCGTTTCGTGCGGATAGGCCCGCAGCATTATGCCGGGAGTTCGCTTACGGCATCCAGCATGGCTTCGACGCGCCGGTCGATCGGCCGCCGCTCCCGCAGCACCCACGCGAGGCCGAAGACCGCTTCGCGCAATGCCGCACGCGCCGAAGCGTCGGTACGCGCTTTGCGCAGCAGTATGATGGTCTCGCGCAGCACGTCGCGTCGCGAGCGTCGCAGCCACGCGGTCCAGAGCCGGTTTCGCATCACCAGGCGACGCCGACGCTCCGGAACGCGTCCCGTAGTTGCCGGGTGATGATCGAGAACGAGATCGTCAACATAGATCATCTCCCAGCCGCGAGCGTGCAGGTCGAGGGCTAACAGCGATTCTTCCGCACCGATGTGGTAACGCTCGTGATAGCCTCCGGCTTCGAGAAACGCTTGACGGCGCATGATGCAAGCGCCGGCCATAAACATCGCGATGGCGCGGCCGGGGCAGTGCGACGTTTTGGGCACGGGACTGGCAGCCATAAGCGCGCAAGCGTCATCGGTTCGTGAGCCGCGCACGACGACACGGGCGTTGAGTAGGCCGACGTTGGGGTACGCATCCAGCAGCGCGACGGCGCGCTCCATCGCGCCGGGTCGCCACCAGCAATCGTCGTCGCAAAATGCGACGTATCGCGTCCGCGCCGCGCGCACGCCTTCGTTGCGACCGGCGGCGCCGCGGTTACCCGAAAGTTCGACGAGTCCGACGTCCGGGAAACGTTCGCGGACCATCGCTGCCGAACCATCGGCGGAACCGTTGACGACGACGATGATCGGCGGAAGCGGCACGAGTGCGGTGAGCTTGGTTAGCGTTTGGGCGAGCGGCGACCGGCGATTGTATGAGGTGACGACGATCGTGCACGCTGTGGCGACTGGCCTATTATCGATGGGCGATACGCCGGTTCGGGCGCGCCCGCTTTCTTCGGCATGAGTAATCGGCTCGAAATGCGTCATCAAAATTCGCTTCCATCGGTGTCGGCCGTCGCCTCTAGCTGCTCGCGATCCCGTGAAAGCTTAATCACTTCAATGATCGTCGCCGAGCGCCTTCGCTCGGTAGCGCTTTGCTTCGCCGAGTTGCCGGCGTCGCTTAGACGCAAGGCTGATTAATCTGCCAATCTCCCACAGCGCGAGACTGCATATCGTCCCTGCAGTTAACGATGCCACGAGCAGCCTTGCGATGGGCGGTGCGGATAGACGCCAGTCATCGTCGAAACGGAGCTACCGCCTCACTCGCCGGTCGCCGAGCGGTGCACTCCTTTGAGGATCGCGGCCGCGACGAGGCAAATTGCGGCGTCCGCCCGAGGGCGAAGCGCCGGCTACACCGCGACCGTGACGCCGGACGCTTCGATGCGGTCGAAACCGGTGAACGGCTGCAGCGCCGCGGGTACGATGACGCTCCCGTCGGCTTGCTGGTAATTTTCGAGAATCGCTACGAGGGTCCGGCCGACGGCGAGGCCCGAGCCGTTGAGGGTGTGGACAAATTCCGGCTTGGCTTTGGGCTCTCGCCGGAAACGGATCTGCGCCCGGCGTGCTTGGAAGTCCGTGCAATTCGAGCACGAGCTAATCTCGCGATAGGTGTTCTGGCCGGGAAGCCAGACCTCGATATCGTACGTCTTGGCGGCATTGAAGCCGACGTCGCCTGCCGAGAGCAACATCACGCGATACGGTAATTCGAGTTCGGCAAGGAGCGCTTCGGCATCGGCCGTTAGCCGCTCGAGCGTATCGAACGAGCGCTCCGGCTCCGCGAGCCAGACGAGTTCGACCTTATCGAACTGATGTTGACGAATGAGTCCGCGCGTGTCTTTGCCGGCGGCTCCGGCTTCCTTGCGAAAGCACGGCGTGTAGGCGGTGTATTGCAAGGGCAGCGTACCCGGTGCCAGGATCTCGTCGCGGTGCAGCGCCGTTAGCGGAACTTCCGACGTCGGAATCATGAACAGCTCGCCGTCGACGTCGGCAAACATCGCGTCGGCGAATTTCGAGAGCTGGCCCGTCGACCACATCGTATCTCGCGTTACGAGGTACGGCGGCGCGATTTCCGTGTAGCCACGTTCCGCCGCACGCGAAAGAAAGAAGCTCGCGATCGCGCGCGACAGCGCGGCGCCGGGACCGCGAAGAACCGAGAAGCGGCTGCCCGATAGCTTCGCTGCGCGTTCGAAGTCGAGGATGCCGAGTGCTTCACCCACCTCCCAATGCGGTTTCGCTGCGAACGCAAACGCGGGCGGAGAACCGGAGTCTCGCACGGGGACGTTATCGGCTTCGCCTTCGCCGTCGGGTACCGAATCGTCGAGCAGGTTCGGCACCTCGGAAAGCATCGCGCCGACGCGCGCGTCCAGTGCCGGAATGGCCGCCGTCGCAGTCGCGATGCGATCGTCGAGCACGTCGATCTGCGGACGGAGTCGCGCCGCTTCGGCGGCCCGGTCGCCAGCACGCGAGATACCGGCCGATAGCGCGTTCTTTTCGGCCTGTAACGCCTCGGCCGAGGTACGCGCCGCGCGAAGGTCCGCGTCGGCGCCGAGCACCGCATTGACGAACGAGGCGTCGCCGGAACGCCGCGCGGCCGCACGACGAACGCGATCGGGATCGCGGCGTATGAGCGCGAGGTCGAGCATCGTTTCCAATCAACGGTATCGCGCGGCGAGGGGCGCGCTCGGCGCACGGGGAGAAGCGAAGCTCGGCCTTATGCAGGATTCCGCCGCGGTCCTACCCTCCGTCTCGGCCTTGAACGAAGCGCGCGGCGCCTTCGAGGCCGAGCGTTTGCTCGCGCCGGCGCAAGCGCTCGCGCGGTACTTCGGAACGGTCGCGTTGCCGAAACCGCGGCGCGAAACGGTGCCGCTCGACGCAGCGTATGGACGCATCGCGGCGAGCGACGTCGTGGCACGCGAAGATCATCCCGGTTTCGCGCGCTCGACGATGGACGGCTACGCCGTGGCCAGCGTCGCGGCCCGCGCTGGAGCGCGCTTGTGGGTGACCGGCGAGATTCGCATGGGCGCAGCACCGCCGCATGCGATCGCGCCGCACGAGACGCTGCGCATACCGACGGGCGGCGCCTTGCCGGGTGGCGCCGACGCCGTCGTGCCGCAAGAAGACGTCGCGCGCGATGGCGATGCGATCGTCCTCCGCGACGCGGTTGCGGCAAGGGCGTGCATCACGTCCCGCGGCGACGACATCGGTTGCGATGAGACGCTCTTTCCGGCCGGCCGGCGCATCGGTGCGCCGGAACTCGCAGTCCTCGCGACGCTCGGCTACGCGCGGGTCGAGGTGTACGCGCGACCGCGCGTAGCGATCGTCTCCACGGGCGACGAACTCGTCGATCCCGCCCGCACCCCCGGCATCGGTCAAGTACGCGACTCGAACCGCTATGCGCTCGGCGGAGCGTTGCTCGCGCTCGGCATCGAGCCCGTCCACGTCGCGGGGGTTGCGGATGACGAACGGGCGGTCGCCGTGGCGCTGCACGAAGCGCTCGAGAGTTGCGACGGCATTCTTCTCACCGGCGGCTCCTCCGTCGGCGCGCACGACGTCGTGCCGCGCGCGATCGCGCGTCTCGGCGAACCCGGGATCGTGGTGCACGGCTTGCGCGTCAAACCCGGGAAGCCGACGCTGCTCGGTGCGGCACGGGGGAAGCCCGTGATCGGCTTGCCGGGCAATCCGGCATCCGCGCTGACGATCTGCGAGGCGGTCGTGCGACCGATCCTGCAAATGTTGAGTGGTGAACGAATAACGCCTCCGATGGCGTACGAGGCGATCGCGGATGCAGCCTTCACCGGACGGCTAGGATGGACGTGGTACGTCCCGGCACGCATGACGTTACGCGGCACGCGCTTGCATGCCACGCCACTTCCGTTGCGCTCGGCGCACGCGAGCCTACTCGCGCGAGCCGGCGGTTACGCGATGCTTGGCGAGAACGACGCGCGCATCGAAGCCGGCGGCATGGTGCGCATCTTCCCGTTCCTCGCCGGTGGCGCTCCGGTGGAGGTCGCATGAATCTCCGGACCGTCGCAACGTTGGTGGCGGCGGCGCTCGTGGCGGGCTGTTCCCAGACGAGCGTACGCGAGGCGTCCAATTCGCTTGCCAGCAGCGTGCCGCAGTCGGTGAAGTCCGGCGCGCGCGATGCGGCGCTCACCGCGCAAATCGTCGCGCGCTTCGCAGCGATCGATCCCGTCTCGACGTTACACGTTCGCGTCGCCGTGCAAAACGGCGATGCGCGTTTTGCGGGCACGGTCGCAAGCGCCGCGACGCTCGGAAAATTCTCGCGCGCGGCGGCGGGCGTGGCGGGGATCCGACGCGTAACGCCGCAGGTCACGATTCGCCGGCTCGAAGACCCGGGGCGTTCGGTGCGCGACGCCGCGCTCGTCGCGACCGTGCAAGCGAGTCTCGCCGGGCAAGGCGGAATCGATGGCCTGCGCGTCCGGGCGCATGCGCACGACGGCATCGTGACGCTCGAAGGTCCCGTCCGCGATCGCGCGATGGACGAAACGCTGCTCGATGCGGCCCGGCGTACGTCGGGCGTGCGACGCGTGGTCGACCGGTTGCGCTTGGAGCGATGAACGTTCCGGAGCCGGTCGCCGCGATCGCAGCGCTTCCGCTCGTGCGGCCATTCGTGGCGCCGGAGGAACTGGCACGGCAGGCCGGCGTTACTTCGCTTGTGCGCCTCGGCGCGAACGAAAGCGCGTTCGGTCCGTCTCCGCTCGCGCTCTCGGCAATGCACGACGAAGTGGCGCGTTCGTCGTGGTACGGCGATCCGGAGTCGCTCGAATTGCGCGAAGCGCTCGCGGCGCGCCACGGGTGCGCCTTCACGAACGTATGCGTCGGCGCGGGCATCGACGATTTGATGGGCTTATTCGTCCGCGCGTATCTGGCGCCCGGGGACGTGACCGTGGCGGCGCGCGGCACCTATGCGACGTACGGATATCACGTCGGCGGTTACGGTGCGGACCTCGTCACCGTGCCGTACCATCCGGGCGGCACGGTTGCGCTCGACGAGCTGGCGCGACTGGCGCGAGAGCTCCGCGCGCGCGTTGTCTATCTGGCCAATCCCGACAATCCGAGCGGCAGCTTCGCATCGCGTGCCGACGTCGCGCAGCTGCGCGATGCGTTGCCCCCGGACTGCATGCTGCTGCTCGACGAAGCCTACGCCGACTTCGTCGCGACGCCAGACCGTTTGCCTGAAGACCTCGATCCGCGCGTCGCGCGGCTGCGTACGTTTTCGAAAGCATACGGCATGGCGGGTGCGCGCGTCGGTTACATCGTCGCGCCCGAGCGCGTTATCGAAAGCTTCGATAAGATCCGCTTGCAGTTCGGCACCGGCCGCGTCGCGCAAGCCGGCGCGCTTGCGTCGCTGCGCGACGATGCGTTCGTCGCGGGCGTCGTGGCGGAAACGGCGCGCGGACGTGACGAGTATGCGGCGCTGGCGCGAACGCTCGGTCTTGCGACGCTACCCTCGCACACCAACTTCGTATGTATCGAAATCGGCTCTCGCGCGCGCGCCGAAGCGCTGGTCGCGGATTTGTTGCGGCGCGGGGTGTTCGTCCGCAAGCCCGCCGCGGCGCCGCTCGACGGCTGCATTCGGGTCTCCGTCGGCAACGCGGCCGAACGCGCGACGTTCGCGGAACGGTTCGCAGCGGCGCTCGCCGTTTGAAGTACGCGCTCGTCTCGGACGTGCACGCGAACCTCGAGGCGCTCCGCGCCGTGTTCGCACGAATCGATGCGGACCGCGAGGTCCTTTGCTTGGGAGACATCGTCGGCTACGGCCCCGATCCCAACGACTGCGTCGCGCTCGTACGCGAGCGAGCGCACGCGACGGTGCTCGGCAATCACGACGTGGCGGCGATCGACGGCTTCGGGCTCGCCGACTTCAACGATGCCGCGCGGGATGCCGTGCTCTGGACGCAGCGCGTCATCACCCCCGAGCACGTCGCCTGGCTCGACGGGTTGCCCTACGAACTGCGCCGGTCCGAGTTCTTACTGGTCCACGGCGCGCCGCGCGACTATTTCCGATACGTCCTGGACGTCGCCGACGCGCGCGACGCCTTTGCCGCAACGGAGGCGCCGCTGATCTTCATCGGCCACACGCACGTGCCCGATTACTATGCGCTCGCGCCCGACGGACGGGTCGGGCATGCATACCGGCAACGCGGCGGGGAGCTCGAGCTCGAACCTGGCTTCCGGTATCTCGTCAACGTCGGCAGCGTCGGTCAGCCGCGCGACCTCAATCCCGACGCCTCTTACGTGCTATACGACGCCGATCTGCGCCGCGTGCGATGGGCGCGTGTGCCGTACGACGTCGGCGCGGTGCAGCGAAAGATCGAGGCTGCGGGGTTGCCCGAGCTTTGCTCGCGGCGCCTGGCGCTAGGCCGCTAAGGCGGTTTCCGCGGGAACGCCGCCGCGGATGCGATAAACGACCGCGGATGATGCGTGCCCTCTTCGCCGCGCTCGCGCTCGCGAGCGTCGCTCCGGCTGCGGCGTCCTCCGCGCCGCCGGTGGAGCGCAACGACTACGCGAACGCCGGCTTCTCGGCCGCGGTGTCGTCGGGCTTGCGCGCGTTCTACCGTCGCGAATTCAAAGAAGCCGAGCGCGCTTTCGAGCGAGCGCTGACGGCCGTACCGGACAACACGTTCGCGCTTTCGTTTCTCACGGCGGCGCAGGCACAGCAACCCGGGCGTCTCGACGTTGCGACGAACCTCGCCGAAGACGCGGCGATCGGCGCTCCCAAGAATTACGTCGACCGCATTCGGCTCGGCTTCGCGTACCTGTTCCAATCCGTTACCGGACGCGACCGAACGCTCGATGCGCGCGACGAATTCAACGCGGCGGTTGCCTTGCAACCGGGTGCCTCGGCAGCTCACGTGGGGCTGGGCATCATGCGCTTTGAGGAACGCTCGGCGAATCGTGCCAAATCGGAGTTCCTCGCGGCGCTGCGCGCCGATCCCAACAACGTACTCGCGCGCGAATATCTCGGCCAATTGTATCAAACGGATTTGCGCGATCCGCAGCGCGGTCTGTCCTACGTCATCGACGTGCCGAATCTCGTGCCGCAGTACGCCGACATCGCGTTCCACATCGGATCGCTGCTGTGCGATCTGCACGAAAACGATGCGGCGCTGAAGTATTTGCAGCGAGGCATCGACCTCGACGTCGAACACGTCGGCGAGGCGGGGCAGCACGGTTATACGCTCATCGCGCGCATCGAGATCGAACGGCGGCAATTCGCAGAAGCCACCAAAACGCTCAACGTCGCGATCGCATCCGACGTCGATACCATCTACGCAAAGACGCTGTTGCAGCGCATCAAAGCGGGCGACGTCCCGACGCCGCTACCGCACGGCACGACGATTCCCGCAGAGGCGTCGCCGCTGGCACCCAGTTCTCCGCGATGAATGCCGCAGGGTTGGTGGACGACGAGCACTGCGTTGCGTGCGGTTCGCAGGCCGAAGCCGGACTGCACATGCACTTCGCGCCCGAAGGCGACGGCGTCATAAGTCGCCTGACGGTTTCGCGACGGTTCGCCGGCTGGCGCAGCATCGTGCACGGCGGCGCGGTAGCGATGATGCTCGACGAAGCGATGGCGTACGCCGCCGGCGCGCGCGGCTTCGTGGCCGTCACGGGCGAATTGACGATGCGCTTTCGCCGTCAGGTGCTCGTCGATGCGCCGCTCGCCGTGCGCGGCAACGTGGTGTGGCAGCGCGGCGACGTGCTCGGACTCGAGGCCAGCGTGCACGATGCCGACGGCACGCTGCTCGCGCGCGCAACCGGACGGTTCGTGCGCCGCGGCACGCTCGGGCCGGGCGAGCGCTTCGGAACGATGCACGTTGGCGGCTAAAGCGAAGCCGACGGCCAGAGCCGCCCCCGCCCCGAAAGTTGCAGCCCCGACCCCGACCCTCGATAACCGCCGGGCGCGCTTCGAATACGAGTTCCTCGAGAAAATCGAGGCCGGCATCGTGCTGACGGGCACCGAGATCAAGAGTCTGCGCGAAGGGCAAAGCAGCATTGCCGAAGCGTACGCCCGCATTCGCGACGGCGAACTCTGGCTGCTTTCGATGCACATTCCTCCGTACAAGCAAGGTAGTTTCTCGAACGTCGAGCCGAATCGTCCGCGCAAGCTGCTCGTGCAGCGCAAGGACATCGACCGTCTGGCAGGACGCGTATCGGAGAAAGGCCTGACGCTCGTGCCGACGCGCCTGTATTTCACCCGCGGCATGGCGAAGGTCGAGATTGCGCTGGCGCGCGGCAAGAAGCTGTGGGACAAGCGGCGCGAGGAGCGCGAGCGCGACGTGAAACGCGAGATCGCGCGCGCCGTGCGCGAGCGCTAGGCGTGCGCGGCGCGAAGCCGGAGCGGGCGCTAGAGGAAGCGGCAGCCGCCGCGTGTGCGCTGGCCCCGGGCGAGACGGTGCTGGTCGCGGCGTCCGGCGGGGCCGACAGCACGGCGCTTGCCGCGCTTGCGGCGGCGGCGGCCGAGGCTGTGGGCGCGACGGTCGTGCTCGGTCACGTCAACCACGCGCAGCGACCGTCGTCGTGGCAGGATGAAGCAGTCGTTCTGGCCGTCGGCACCGCGCTTCGCGTCCGCGTGCTTGCCGCGTCGTTGCCGCCGGGCGGCGCTGCGGAAAGCCGGCTGCGCGACGAACGGTACGCGGCGCTGGCCCGGCAGGCTCGGACGTGTAGCGCCACCCGTGTCTTCACCGCGCACCATGCGCGCGACCAGACGGAGACCGTCTTGCTCGCGCTTTTTCGGGGGACGGGTTGTGAAGGGTTGGCAGGCATCCCGCGCAGGCGGGAGCTGGCGCCCGAAGTGCACGTCGAACGCCCGCTGCTCGAGATCGAACCGGCAGCGTTGCGTGCCTATTGCGCGTATCGTCACTTGCCGTACGCGATCGACCCGACGAACGACGATGCGACGTATCGGCGCAATGCCGTGCGCGCCGCGCTTGCCGAGCTGCGCTCGTCGTTTCCGCACCTCGATGCGGCCGTGGCACGGCATGCCCGTCTCGTCCGCGACCGTGACGACGGCACGTCGCGAGCCCGCCTGCGAGAAGGTCTGCACGAAGAGTTGCGGACGGCGGGCGTCGCTCGGGACGTGACGTTCGAGCGCCTGGATGCAGCCGCGCGGGCGATCGAGGAGGGACGGCGCGGACGCCACTTCCTGCGCCACGGCGTCGAACTCATCGTCGAATGAAAGCCATGACGCCCTCGTCTCCGCAGCGTCCCGCAGGGGTGGCGGAGATCGTTTTCGAGGCCGACACGATCGCCGCGGCCGTAGCCCGCGTCGCGGCCGAGATCGCGCGCGATGCCGCGGCTGAACCCGTTACGCTCGTCGGCGTGTTGAAGGGGGCGTTGTTCTTTTCGGCCGACCTCGCGCGGGCGCTCCCGCCGGAGTGCGACGCGCGCCTTGATTTTATCGTTGCTTCGAGCTACGGCGACTCGCATCGCTCTAGCGGCGAGGTGCGGCTGCTCAAGGACACGAGCGAAAGCGTCGAGGGGAAGAACGTGGTGATCCTCGAGGACGTCGTCGATAACGGGCTGACGCTACAGTACGTGCGCGGTCTGTTGGCGAGCCGTCGTCCCAGGTCTCTGCGCTCGTGCGTTTTGCTGGACAAACCGTATCGACGCGTCGCTACGGTCGCGCTCGATTATGTGGGGCTCACGGCGCCCGACACCTTCATCGTAGGTTACGGCCTCGATTACCAAGAAAAATACCGAACTCTTCCCTATCTCGCGCGGCTCGACGACCGAGTCTTCGAGTAGGGCGGACGGATCTCCGGAGGCCAGGTTGGGCAAGCACGTCAGGTCGATTCTCCTCGTACTCTTCATCTTTATCGTCGTCATCTTCGTCGTCGATCGCATGGTGCTCAACCAGGCGCCCTCGACGAAGCTGTCCTATTCGCAATTCGTCGACGCGGTCAACGAAAACAACGTCGCCAAGGTGGTCATCTCCGGCCACGACGTCGCGGGCGAACTAAAGCATCCGGTTTCGACGATCGGGAGCGGCGACGTCAAGTTCACCACGACCGTCGGCGAGCCCGACCCGCTTGCCGTCGTCATGCAGAAGCACGGCGCCGAAGTCACGTACGACAATCCGCAATCGACGCCGTTCCTCGGGATGGTCGTGCAGATCATCCCCTTCGCGCTCATGGCGATGCTGTTGCTGTTCATCTTGCGGCAGGCGCAGAGCGGCGGCAGTCAGGCGCTTTCCTTCGGGCGCTCCCGTGCGAAGCTGCTCTCCGAGAACCGTCCGAAGGTGACGTTCAACGACGTCGCCGGCATCGAAGAAGCCAAAGAAGAGCTCGGCGAGGTCGTCGAATTCCTCAAGTTCCCGAAAAAATTTCAGGCGTTGGGCGCCCGCATTCCCAAGGGCGTGCTGCTGCTGGGACCGCCGGGATCCGGCAAGACGCTCTTGGCGCGCGCGATCGCCGGCGAAGCGGGCGTTCCGTTCTTTTCCATCTCGGGCTCGGACTTCGTCGAAATGTTCGTCGGCGTCGGTGCGTCGCGCGTACGCGATCTGTTCGAGCAGGCCAAGAAAAGCGCGCCGTGCATCATTTTCATCGACGAGATCGACGCGGTCGGCCGTCAACGCGGCGCGGGCCTAGGCGGCGGTCACGACGAGCGCGAGCAGACGCTCAACCAGCTCCTCGTCGAGATGGACGGCTTCGATCAAAACACGGGCGTCATCTTAATTGCAGCGACGAACCGTCCGGACGTTCTAGACCCGGCGCTCTTGCGTCCGGGCCGCTTCGACCGGCAGATCGTCGTCGACCGCGCCGACGTCAAGGGTCGCGAAGCGATTCTCGGCGTGCATGCCAAAAATAAGCCGTTGTCCAAAGAGATTTCGCTCGGCACGCTCGCCAAGCGTACGCCCGGTTTCTCCGGCGCCGATCTCGAGAATCTCCTCAACGAGGCGGCTCTACTAGCGGCACGGCGCAATAAATCGATCATCGAGATGAGCGATTGCGAAGAAGCGATCGATCGCGTCGTCGCGGGTCCCGAGCGTAAGTCGCTCGTGATGTCGCAAAAAGAAAAAGAGAATACGGCCTATCACGAGTCGGGCCACGCGATCGTCGGCGGACTGCTGCCGATGGCGGATCCGGTTCACAAAGTAACGATCATTCCGCGCGGCATGGCGCTCGGCATCACGTGGTCGCTGCCCGACGAAGACCGGCACTCGCGTACCAAGAACGAGTTGCTCGCGCAGATCACGATGGCGCTATCCGGCCGCATCTCCGAAGAGATCAAGTTCGGCGACGTCACGACCGGCGCGTCGAACGACTTCGAGAAGGCAACCGAACTGGCGCGCCGGATGGTCACCCAATATGGCATGTCGGATGCGCTCGGACCGATTCAATACGGGCGTGGAAACCACCAGGTCTTTCTCGGACGTGATTTCGGTGAAGACCGTAATTACTCAGAAGAGATCGCGGGCAAGATCGACGGCGAAGTCCGCCAGATCATCGAGTCATGCTACGCCGATGCGAAGGCCTTGCTGAAGTCGAATTGGACGAAAGTCGAGCGGATGGTCGCATCGCTCCTGGAGCACGAGACCGTCGACACGGACGAAGTGGTCGCCATCCTGAACGACTTGCCGTATCCGCGCAAGACCGACGGCGGGACGCCGGAACTGCCGCGCGCCGCTGCGACGGCCGTGGAGCCCGAGATCGCGCGCACCGAGAAGCCGAAGCGACTGCCGCCGAATATCACGCCCGAGCCGGCTTAGGGCGCGCGGCGAGCACCTGCAGATGATTCGCTTGCGACGGCTCCGAGCGGGGATGCTCGGGGCCGTCCTCGTTCTCGGGCCGGCGGCGGCTCGCGCGGCCGCGCCGGCATTGCCCGACCTGGGCCCCGGCATCGTGGTATCGCGCCTGGCGGCGGGCGGAACGGCGATCGTAAGTCCGGCTGCCGGCGCGCCGGTCGCCGCAGTCGAGCTGTGGTTCCGCGCTCCGTCGACCGGCTTCGGCACGAGGCCCGTGCCTTCGCTTGCGCGGCTGGCGGCGCAAACGGTCGCCGGATCGAAGCCACTCGTCGGCGATCCGCTCGGCACGGCCGTGAGCAATCTCGGTGGCCGCCTCGCGGTCACGGTCTACACGGATTCGGTCGAAGTCGCGGCGGTCGTACCCGCTTCACAGGCCAGTGTGACGATTCGCGCGATGACCACGGCGTATTTCGCGCCCGTGATCACCGAAGATGGATTTCGCGACGCGGGGCGCGACGTTGGACGCGAGGCGCTCTTCTCGGCGTTCGATCTCGAGACGGTCGTTCGCGACGCGCTCTTCGCGGAATTGTTCCGCGATGGGCCACAACACTATCCGGCGCTGGGCGATGCGAAGACCGTCGGATCGCTACGCTTCGACGACGTGCGCGCGTTCGCGGTCCGCGCATTCCGCGCGGGAAATGCGACGCTGGTCGTCTCCGGCGCCGTCGATCCGTCCGTCGTTGCCGCAGCCGTCGCCGGACGCAACGACGGCGTCTCGTCCGACGTCCCCGAACGTCATGCAGCGCCGGCAGTGAGCGCGACGCCCGGCAGCGTCAAGGGTCGGTTCGTGGAGGAGTCCGGCGGCTACGGCTGGGTCGGGCCGCCGATTGCGAGCGAGCGCGAAGCGACCGCCATGGATTTCATCGCCGATTATTTATTCCGGCCCGATTCGGGCATCGTAGCGCAACGCACCAGCGCCGCGTCACCTAGCGTCGTGCTGATCGGCCAATTCGTCACGCTGCACGATCCCGGCGTGCTGTTCGTCGCGTATGCGGGCAAGGATGCGCCGGCATTGCGTGCCGCGATCGAGGACGGGTTGGCCGCCGTTCGCGCGCCACTGGGACGCGCCGCGTTCGACGCTTCGCTCGCATCGTTCGAATACCACGTGCTGAGCGACGTAGCAACGCCGGCCGCACGGGCCGATAGCCTCGGCTGGTATAGCGTCGAGGGCGCCGCCGAATATGCTCCGGCGCTCGGCGGCGAGCGAGGCGCGTACTTTCGCGCCGCCGTCTCGCTAACGCCCGACTTCGTCGCCTCGGTCGCTCGTAAGTATTTGTCCAAAGCGCCGGCCGTCGTAACGCTCGGTCCCGAGCGTCAGGCTGCGGAGTCGCCGCGATGATTGCTTTACGACCGAAGCTTCTCTGCGCGCTCGGAGCGCTGACTGCTTTACTCGGGGCAGCGCCCGTCGCACCCGTTACTCCCGCGGCGCGCTATCCCGTCGCGCTCTCACGCACCGCCGGCGGGGCGCCGTTCGTGCAAGAGATCGACGCAGACGCGCCGCTTGCCGGCGTCCAGATCTTCGTTGCGGCAGGCTCGAGCCGCGAGCCCGCCGGACAGAGCGGCGTCGCGGCGCTGGTAGCGGAGTGCGTGCTGCGGACGCCCGTGTCGGGCATCGCGCTCAAAGACGCACTGGCGGCAAGCGGTGGCTCGATCACCTATGCGGTCGACGGCTTCTCGACCCATTATTACATCGAGAGCCGTCCCGCCGCTTTAGCGGGGCTCGTGACGACGTTCGGCCGCGCGCTGTCCGCGCCGGACTTCTCTGCCGCGACGCTCGCCGCCGCGCGCACGACGCTCGAAGGGCGGATCGCCGAAAGCGAGCGCAGCGCCCTGTCCGTGGGTATCGCGATGATCCGGCGCGCGTATTATTCGACGGGCAGCGGCTCCGCGCTCGGCTCGGCCACGACGCTCGCTGCGCTCGGCGAACTCGGCGCGTCGGCGTTCTACCGGTCGGGATACGTTCGCTCCGCGCTGCGCGTCAGTGCGGCAGGCGCCTCGGCTCCCGCCATAGATGTTGCGCTGCAAAAAGTAACGACCGCACTGCCCGAGCGCGCGCTCGGCCCCCCCGGCGAGCGCCTGCGGCCGGTCTCGGCCGACGGTAGGCGCATCGTCGCACATCGCGACGTCGGCGCGCCGTGGATCGCGGTCGGCTTCACGGCGCCGCCGCCGAACGATCCGGATTTCGGCGCAATGCTCGTATTGCAGATGCTGCTGGCCGACGCGTTCGAACGCAGCAGCACGACGACCCTCGGGTTCGTCGAACGCTCGGTCGGGGCGTTTTATTTCTATGACTCCACTCCCGCGACGGTGATCGTGTACGTTAACGGAACGCTGGTCGATCCGTCGACCGCCTTACAGGAAGTGCTCACGGTTTCCAAGTCGCTCGGCAGCAAGCCGCTGGGGCCGGGGCCCCTGGCGCATTTCAAGATGCGTGCCGAAGGACAATTTTTGAGCGACTCCGTGAGCTTAGGGGATCGTTCGTACCTCCTCGGTACGCTTTCGGAACAGGGTCTAGGCGCCGATCCACTCAACGCCGCGCTGAACGAACTGCGCGCGACGACGCCGGCCGATATCGAGCGCGCCGCGAAGCGCTATCTTCAGCGCTACGTCGTGGCGCTGGTTCTGCCGCGGCAGGGCCCACCCGCCCCGCGTTCGTAGCGACGGCGAACGCAACGAAGACGGCGCTCGTCCACGATTACCTCAATCAACGCGGCGGCGCGGAGCGTGTGTTTCGCCACGTCGCCGATCTCTATCCGCAAGCGCCCGTCTATACGTCGATCGCCGACTCGCGCGCGACGGGCGATTTGGTAGATCCGGCCCGCGTGCGCACGTCGGGTCTGCAACGCGTACCGTTTGCCGCCCGCTTCTTTCGCTTGCTCGCGCCGTTATATCCGCGCGCGTTCGAGTCGTTCGATCTTTCGAGCTACGATCTGATCGTCAGCACGACCACGGCGTGGGCGAAGGGCGTGCGCTTTCGCGACGACGCGGTGCATGTGTGTTACATCCACACGGTCAGCCGCTTCGCGTTCGACTACGAACGCTACGTCGGGGGCTTTGGATTCGGCGCGCTCGCGCGCCCCGTTATTGCCGAGCTGGTTGCGTGGGATCGCGAAGCCGCACGGCGACCGACGGCGTTCGTCGCAAATTCCCACAACGTCGCGGCGCGCGTCCTGAAATACTACGGTCGCGAAGCATCAGTCGTACACTGCCCGGTCGACGTCGAACGCTTCGCCGTCGGCAGCGGCAGCGGCGATTACTTTCTGGTCGTCTCTCGTCTGCTCGGCTATAAGCGCGTCGATCTCGCGATCGATGCGTGCCGTCTGGCTGGCGTGCGACTGCTGATCGCAGGCGAAGGGCCTGCGCGCGCGGCGCTCGAGCGCCGTGCCGCGGGTTCGCGCACGTCGTTTCTGGGCTACGTGGACGATGCAACGCTGCGCGCGCTCGTCGGCGACGCGCGCGCGGTCATTTTGCCGGGTGAAGAAGATTACGGGCTCGTACCGCTCGAGGCGAATGCGTCGGGACGGCCGGCGATCGCGTTCGCCCGCGGCGGGGCGCTCGAGACGATCCGGCCCGGCGTCACCGGCGAATATTTCGCGGATCCGACTTCCGAATCGCTGGCCAGCGTCGTGGCCGCTTTCGATGCACGACGCTACGATGGGGCCGCCTTGCGCGCGCACGCCGAAACGTTCTCACCGGCCGCCTTCAAGCGCCGCTTCGCCGCCGCCGTCGACGACGTCGTCCGCGCACATGCCGGCGGCCGCAGCTCGTAGGACCGCAAGCATCCCGGCTGCGAATCCGCCGCGGTCTCGCGCCGCGAAGTCGCATGCGTCCCGGCGCAAAGCTCCCTCCAGCACCGCGTCGTCGAACGTGCGACGCAGCGCACGCGCCCACGATGCGACGTCGCCTGGTTCGACGAGCAGCGCCGCGCCGGCGACTGCTTCGGGCAACGCGCTCGCGCTCGACGCGATGACCGGCGCCCCGCATGCCAGCGCCTCGATTGCGACTAGACCAAAGCCTTCGGCGAATGACGGAACGAGCACGGCAGCGGCGCTGCGATACAGTTCCCGCAGCAGTGCGTCGCCCGGCGACACCTGCACGGCCGGCGTTGCGCACCTCAGCGCGTAACGGCGATCGTCGTCCGACAGCGCGCCCGCGATGACCAGCAGTTCCGCCGGTGCCCGTAGCGCCTGCGCACAAGCCGCCAGCGCCGTTCGTGCGTTCTTACGGCGCTCGCCCACGCCAACGAGTAGCACGAAACGCTCGCACCCGAGCGTCGGCGGCAGCACCCGCGCGCCCGGCGAAAAGTACGCCTCGGCTTGGGGCCGCACGAGCGTAATGCGAGCCCGCGGGATCGCGAGTTCGCGTGCGATTTCGCCGGCGGCCCAGCGCGACGTCGTGACGATCGCGGCATCCCGTGCGGCGCGACGCATCGGCGCCCGTTCGCGCCGGCGCGCGACGGCGTCGCGTGCCGGCTCGGTGAAAGCGAACGCGTCGTGCATGAGTACGACTGCCGGAGCGCGCGCCGGGAAGCGCATGCCGTTAAACGGATACCAGACGACGTTGTAGGTGCCCGGCCGGGCGGCGCTGCGCGGATGAGCGACCGGCCCGCCGAATTCGTCGTGCAGGATGCGCGCGTCGCGGTCGCATGCGAGAAGCGTTAGCGTGACGTCGGGTTCCCGAGCGGCCGCTGCCAAGACGGTGCGTGCGAGACGCCCCATACCGCGCCGGTCGCGGACGAGGTTCGCCGCGTCGACCGCCAGCCGCATGGTGCTTATTTCGCGTGAAAAACGAGGACGGCGACGATCGAAACGGCGTTGAAGAGCGCGTGCGTCGTAACATTGGCCCAAAAGCAGCGCGTCCGCGCGTATACGTAAGCCAACACCATGCCGCCGAGCGCGAGCGGTATCGAGATGGTCAATAACTGACTCGCCACGTCGTTGCCTTGCACGTGCGCCAGTCCGAAGAGCGCTCCGCTGCCGAGCGCCGCCCCTGCCGTGGTCGTATAACGCGTGAATGCGTTAAATAAGAAGACGCGAAACGTCAGTTCTTCCACGAGCGGCCCGATGGCGATGCCGATCGCCGCGAACAGCCATTTCTGCGCCGGCGTGCGCAGATCGCGCAACAGCGTGATCGCGGCTTCGTTCGCCGGGCGATGCGACAGCGCGACGATGAGGGACCCGACGCCGCTAACGACGATCCACATGACGACCGCTCCCCCGAGCGCGAGCAGTAGCTCGCCCGCAGTGGGCTTGCGGAAACCGAGCTCGGCGTACGATGCGTGGGCGAGGCGCGGCAACGCCCACAGCAACAACAGCGCCCAGGGAACGTACACGGCCAGCTGCAGCGGCAAGAGATTGATCGGCGACGCCGGATCGAACTTTCCCGTAACGCTCGCGACGACGATCGCGTACGCCGTACCGGAAACCAGGACCGAGACGACGACGCCGGCGACCGTGAGCAGCACGTATGGGATGCGCCAGGCGCTAGACGCCCAAACGATCGGAGAGAGCGCCGAAAGCGGCCAGGTTGAGTTGCTCCGCACGTATCTCCGTATCGACGTTTGCGGCGGCGAGCGCAGCTTGCGTGCGGCTACGATCGATGCCGAGGGCGAGCGACAGGCTGTTCGCCAGGGTCTTGCGGCGGTACGCGAAGGCGCCGCGCACGACCTTCAGCAGAAAGTCGCGGTCGCGCACGTCGACGGGCGGCTTTTGGTGGCGCTCCATGACGACCACGGCGCTATCGACGCCCGGCCTTGGATAGAAGGCACCCGGTCCGAGCACGAACGCCCGCCGCACGGCCATCGCGTACGATACCGCGACCGTCAAGCTGCCGTAGGGCGGCGTGCCCGGTGCGGCCGTCAGCCGATCTGCAACGTCGCGCTGCACCATAACGACGATGCGGGCCGGCGGATGGCGCAGGGCGAGCCATTGCGAGACGAGCGCGGTCGCGACGTTGTACGGCAGGTTGCCGGCCGCGCACCACGGCGTTTCTCCGGCCGCATCGTAGTCGTACGCTAGCGCGTCGCCTTCGACGATGGTTGCCGCCGCGAGATCGTCGCGTTCGCGTAAGACGCTCGCAAGCTCGGTATCGATTTCGATCGCGGCGACGTCCGCGCCGGCCGCGAGCAATGCGTATGTAAGTGCGCCGGTTCCGGCACCGATTTCGACGACCCGGTGCGCAGGCGGCGCCACACAAGCGGCGGCTATGCGTTTCGCCGCGCCGCCATCCATCAAGAAGTGCTGCCCGAGCCGTTTCTTGGGCCGAAGGCCATGCGCGGAGAGCAGTTCGCGCGGGTGCGGCGAGCGCTCGGCTATTTTACGACGTACACCATGACGGGGCGCCGTCCGAAGTTGAGTGCCGCAGCGAGCGTATCGAAGCCGAGGTCGACCCGCCGGCCCACGATCGCGCCGCCGGTGTCGCCCGCAATCGCCCGGCCATATCCCGGCACGTAGACTTTCGTGCCGAGCGGAATAACGCGCGGATCGACCGCGATGATGCCCTGTCCGGCCCGGGCGCCGCTTGCCGTATACCCCGTACATCCGACGCAGCCGGAGGTATAGGCGGTGGCGATGACGCGTAGCGCCGCCCCGGCGAAGTGCAGTGCGCCGCTGAACCCGCGTAGCGCCAGCCCGGCGAGTCCCGCATGAGGGGCCGTTCCACGCACGACGACGCGGGGCTCGGGCTGCCGCAGAATGCGGTAGCCGAGCACCATCTTGGTCTGACGGAGTCCGTCGAGGCGTTCGAAGCGGATCGTCCGCAGACCGACGCCGGCGCTTCCAGGCGAGACGGTCCGCAGCACCCCGTCGGGGAGACTACCGTCGCTGCGAACTTTTGTCCGCGGCGCGATCCGCTCTCGGACGTCGCTGATCCAGACGGAGACGTTGGGCGGAACCAGCGCCGCATCGGGGATCAAGGACCGGTCGAGCGTCTGAGTCAACGCGTCGCTCGAAACCGAAGTCATAGGCGCGAGATCGGGGGTGGCGGCTCCTGCCGCAAGGGGCACGGCGAGGAAGCTTAGGCCGAGTAAACTGGAGGCGAGAACGTGCGCGCTAGATCGATCATTGAAGATCAACACGACTCCTTTCTGGACTGCGGCGCAAACGGCCACACTGTTCGCTCATGCGAACGAGACGCGGCGTTGCGCGAGTTTGCAAAGTAGCGGTTGACCCTTCCATATCCGGAAGGACACCACAGGGGGATGAATACGATCGCCTGCCGATCGGCACCGACCGAATGAACCCGGCCACGATAGCATAGCCCGCCCGCTACGTCAAATCGTTTTCGCGCAGGGTCGCAGGTGGTTAGCGGCCAGCGGAAGCGTATGGTGCACCGTCCCACTAGTACGGTGCCGAAGGGGAATTGTTAGGCGGATCACTTGTTTGGCGACGATCTCAGGCCGGCCCGGTGCAAACGACGACTTTAAGCTAAGCGCCGCGTTCGGCGTTGCATTCAAGCGTATCGTGCGGCCAGGTGTCGCCGTCAACGGCTCGTGCCGAGAAGGAAAGCGCGCTCGAAACGGTACGGAGATCCGCGCCGTCGCGCGGTGAGCTGAACCGACGATACGACGACCCGCCGGCCACCGACGGGTTCGTATCGCTAAGATCGCTAATGAAGCACATGGATTGTTCGCGCGGGCACGGGTGGTCGGCGGTTAACGCGTCGGCGAACGGCACGAGCCCTTTAACCGCTCGAGCCTACGCTATCGTCGCGAAGGCTACCCAAAGGGCAGCGCACGTGAATCGTGGCCGTCTCGTTGCCGCCCGAGCGGCGCGTAGGCTTCGCAGCCCGCTATCCGGTAGTGGTCGCGTGTGGCGCTGCGCATCGGACTGTTCACGGAATGCTACCGTCCGATCCAAAACGGTATCGTGTCGTCGGTCGACGCGCTCGCGCGAGCCGTGCGAGACCGCGGACACGAAGCCATAATCATCACTCCGCACATGCCGCATTACCGGGACGACGATCGCGCACAGGTGTTGCGCATCGCGTCGTTACCGCTGCCGACGCCGACCGCCTACCGGCTCACCGTTCCGTACGTTCCGGCAGCGCTCGGCGACCTATCGATCGTTCACGCGCATTCGCCTTTCGTAACGGGCGTGCTGGCCGCGGCGCACGCGCGGCGCGGGCGCCTCCCACTCGTCTTCACCTATCACACGCAACTAGAAGCGTACGCGCACTACGTACCGTTCGAGGCTCACGCGACGCGCGCGGCCGCGACGTTCCTCACCCGCGCGTTTTCGAACGCGGCCGACGCGGTCGTCGTGCCGACTGAGGCGATGGAGCGTCGCTTGCGGTCGCTCGGCGTGCGGTCGCACATCTCCGTGGTGCCGAGCGGCATCGACGTTGCCGCGTTCGCGGGCGGCCATCGCCGCACCGATCTGCGCAAGCGCTTCGGCGTCGACGAAACCCGCCGCCTGGTGCTGGTCGTCGGGCGACTGGGGCGAGAGAAAAATGTCGAGCACGTCTTAGCCGCCTTTGCTAGCCTGGGCGATCCGCAGGCGAACTTAGTCATTATTGGCGACGGTGCGCATCGCGCAACGCTGGAGCGGCACGCCGTTCGCCTGGGTATTGCGGCGCGCACGACCTTCGCTCGGGAGTTTGCCCGCGCCACCCTTCCCGACGCCTATGCGTCGGCCGACGTGCTCGCTTTCGCCAGTCGCAGTGAAACGCAGGGTCTGGTGCTGGCCGAGGCGCTCGCCGCCGGCACGCCGATCGTGGCGCTCGACACGCCGCAGACGCGAGACGTGTTAGCAGGTGCCGGAACGCTCGTGGCCTCGGATGACCCGGCCGCCTTCGCCGCGGCCCTGCGGTCGACGCTCGCCGGCGAGCGCTCGTGCGGCAAGGGCTCCGCCTGGCGCTTCGATGGAGCGGCGCTCGGCGACCGCGTGATGGAACTTTACGAAGCGCTACTCGAACAGCCCGCGCCGTTGACATCGAACATACGTTCGAGGTAGAATGGGAACGAAAGGATTATGGCAATGCAACAGCGTGGAGCGGCTGAGCCGGTCGTCGTGAGCGTCGGGTTCGTCTCCGACGAGGGCGGCGAGGGGACCGCTTATGGAATTGCGCGTCGCGGCTTTTTAGAGACGCCATTCTCGGTCACTTTCCAGGCGCCGATGCGGCCGGCGCTCGAAGGTCGCGATACCGGTTACGCGGCGCTTCTGGCGGTCGGTTCCTACGTTCGCCAGCGCGGCGTACGCAACGTGGTTTTCCATTTCCCCGACGCGCGAGTGGCGAACGATCTCAAACAACGTGCCGACGTCCCGGCTGCGCTTACTTTGCCGTATATCGAGCTGCGCTGTAGTTTGAACCGCTTCGAAGACGCGGAAGTCGTGCCGCTTTCAGCGGCGGATGCAGATGCCGTCGTAGCACGGGCGGCGGCCGCGACGCTTCGCACCGCCGCTTAATCGCCGCCGAAAGCTCGCTCCAACTCGGCCGGGCACTCGTACGAGCCGAACTGCCGGTCGATACGATTGCGTTAGCGCGATTCCTTATCGGCGTACGGCTCGTGCGCGCCGATGGCGAAGGCCTCCTATGCGCGCGGATCGTCGAGACGGAGGCGTATCTTCCGGACGATGCGGCATCTCACGCGTTTCGCGGGCGGACGTCGCGCAATACAACGATGTTCGGGTCGCCCGGCTTCGCCTACGTATACTTCATTTACGGCGTGTACTATTGCTTGAATGTTACGAGCGAAGTCGAGGGCATCGGGGGTGCGGTGCTCGTCCGTGCTGCCGAGCCGCTCGCCGGACTCGACGTCATGCGGGCCCGGCGTGCCGGTGCTCGCGAACTTTGCACGGGTCCAGGACGGCTGGCGCAAGCCTTCGGTCTGGGCCGGGAGCACGACGGCCTGGACTTGTGCTGCGGCGGCACGCTGCGGCTCGAAGCGCCGTACGAACCTGCGGGCGATATCGCTTCGAGCACACGGATCGGCATTACCAAGGAAACCGACCGAACGTTGCGCTTCTTCGAACGGGGCAGCGCGCATCTGAGCGGTCCACGATCGCTTAACCGATGAAGTAAACGGCGGCCGGCCGCCGGAGTGTATGCGTTCGCACTCGGCGAAAATCGGCAAATGCGGCTGCAGAAATTCCTCGCGAATGCCGGCGTGTCGTCCCGGCGCCGCGCCGAAGCGTTCATCGCCGCGGGGCACGTTCGGGTGAACGGAGCCGTCGTGCGAGAGCTGGGAACGACGGTTGCGCCGCACGATCGCGTCGAGCTGGCCGGTAAGCTCGTGCATCTGCCGGACGAGCGGCGCTATCTCGTATTGCACAAACCCGTCAAGGTGATGACGACGATGCGCGATCCGGCCGGACGAAAGACCGTCGCCTCGCTCGTGCCGCGCGAGCCGGGGCGCGTCGTTCCGGTCGGCCGGCTCGATTACGATACGTCGGGATTATTATTGATGACCGACGATGGCGACCTGGCGCACGTGTTGACGCATCCGCGATACGGCGTGGAAAAAACGTACCGGGCGCTCGTACGCGGGCGCCTGGCGGGCGACGACATGAAGAAGTTTTTGGCGGGCATCCGGCTGGACGACGGCCGCAGCGAGCCGGCCAAGGTTCGCGTGGTGCGTGCGGGTTCGGCCGTCTCGGAGGTCGACGTGACCATTCACGAAGGCCGCAACCGTCAAGTCCGGCGGATGTTCGAGGCGACCGATCATCCCGTGGTGTCGCTCGCCCGCTTGCGCTTCGGGCCGCTCACGCTCGGCGATCTGCGCCCGGGAACGTGGCGCAATGCCACCGATAAAGAAGTGGCAGCGCTGCGGGCGCTCGCAAGAAATGCGGCGGACGAGGCGGACGAACCCGCATGATGGTGCGCGGCATCCGCGGCGCCACGACCGTGGAGCGCGACGACGCGGAGGCCATCCTCGCGGCAACCGAAGAACTCGTGCGCGAGATCGTCGCCGCCAACGCCCTGCGCTCCGAAGACGTCGCATCGGCGCTGTTTACCGCGACCCCGGATCTGCATGCCGAATTTCCGGCCGCCGCCGCGCGGCGCATCGGCTGGACGCTCGTGCCGTTGCTCAACTTTACCGAAATCGGCGTGCCCGGGCGTCTGCCCCGTTGCATCCGCGTGCTGCTGCACGTGAATACCGAGCGTGGGCAACGGGAGATGGTGCACGTCTATTTGCGCGACGCCGTCAGCTTGCGGCCCGACTTGTTGCACCCGCAATGAACGATGGGCCAAGTGTCGTCGGCATTGCAGGCACGGGCTTGATCGGTGCGTCGATCGGCTTGCGCGCACGCGCGAACGGCGATCGCGTGCTGGGCTGGGATCCTTCGAGCGCGCATCTCGCGACGGCGCGCGAGCGCGGCGCGATCGACCGGGCCGTCGCGTCGTTCGCGGCCCTGGCTGCCGCCGTCGACGTGCTCGTGCTGGCCGGGCCGCCGGGCGCTATTGTGGCCCAGCTTGCCGACCTCGTTGCGTCGCCGGGCCGCGCGCGGCTCGTCCTGGACGTCGGCTCCGTCAAAGCCGCCATCGCACGCGCGGGCCGCCCGCTGCCGGCTTTCGTTGCGACGCATCCGCTGGCCGGCTCCGAGCGCAGCGGTCCGGCGTACGCGGACGCCGGCCTGTTCGCAGGCTGCGTGTGGACTTACGATCCATCGGCCGATGGGCGTAGCGTGGCGGGGGCGCGCGCCTTCATCGCCAGCATGGGCGCGCGCGCCCATGCCGTCGAGAGCTGGGAGCACGACCGCGTTATCGCAGCGACGTCGCACCTGCCGCAGGTCGCATCGGTCGCGCTCGGCGCCTGCGTCGCCCGCGACGGCGACGCGGCACAACATGCGGCGCTACGAGGGCCCGGGCTCGCGTCGATGCTTCGGCTCGCGCAATCCGACCCCGCGCTATGGACCGGCATCCTCTTTGCCAACGCCGCCAACGTAGCGCAGGAAGTCCGAGCGCTTGCGGCCATACTTTGCACTGCTGCGGACGCGATCGACGCGCGCGATCGTGCGTCGATCACCGCACTCTTCGCGCAAGCGAGCGGCGCCGCCGCGTACGTACCGGAGAACCAACCGGGCATCGCGTGCGTTACCGGACCCAGCACGAATTCCGACGAGAGGATATGACGTTGAAACGAGGCTTATCGCTCGGCTCCGCCGCACTTGCGCTCGCCGTTCCGTTGCCGGCGCTCGCGCAAAGCGCGCCCGTGTATTACGCGCCGCCGAAGCTGCTAACGCGCGGCAAGAGCACGACGCCCGTTGCTGGTAACGGCACCGTCGTCGTGCAGGTGCTCGTGAATAAGGACGGCTCGTTCAAGGTGCAGCGCGTCGTTCGTTCGACCAATCACGGCGACGACGCGGCGGCGCTCGAAATCGCGAAGACGTCGAAATATCAGCCGGCCTCGCGCGGTGCGGTGAAGCAGACCGCATTTTACGACTTTACGTTGAAGTTCGTCGGCGGCTCCGCTACGGCCGCGAGCGGAGACTCGCTTGGCGCGGGCGGCGGTTCGAGCGCCGGCGGCGAGATCCGCTTCGGGCGAATGATCCGGGCGGGCAACTATCAGGGTGCCAAGAGCGGGCTCGAAGCGTACCTGCAGCAGCATCCCGGCGATCAAAAGGCACAAGCGGATCTCGGCGTCGCGAACACCTTCCTGAGCGATTATGCGGCAGCGGCCGCCGCGTTCGATAAGGCGGGATCGCTCTCGCCAAGCGTCAAGGCGCTGGCCGGAAAAGCCTATGCCGAAACGGCCGCTGCGAAGATTAAGAGTAACGACACGGCGGCGGCCGTCGCCGCCGCCAAACGCGCCGTCGAGATCGCGCCCAGCTTCTACGGGTACAACACGCTCGGGCTCGCACAATCGCAGGGCGGAGACACCTCCGCTGCAATCGCCGCCTTCGAAAGTGCGCGGTCGCTCGGCGCCAAGGATTCGAAAATTAAACCGAAAGAGCGAGCGCTCGTAGACGCCAATCTCGTTTCCACCTATCTCGACGCAAATCGACCCGATCAGGCCAAGGCCGTCGCCGCCGAAGCACAGCAGCTCGACCCGACCCAACAGAGCGCGCAGAACGCGTATGCGAATTATTACCTCAAACAAGCGCAAGCCGCGTCCAAGGCCGGCAAAGACGCGGACGCGGCGTCGCTCTACGAACAAGCCGCCGTAGCGGTCCCGGCGCAAGCCGCCGCGTTATACGCGCAAGCCGCCGTGTCGTATCTCAATCTCAAGCCCAAGCCCGACAACGACAAAGCGAAAGCCGATGCGGACAAGGCGCTCGCCGCGGCGCCCGATAATGCGGTCGCGAATTATGCCGCCGGTATCGCGCTTGCAAACCAGCAGAAGTCCAAAGATGCGCTGGTCTACCTCAATAAGGCCGATGCATCGGCGAAATCGGGGAACGACACGTCGCTCGCGACCGCCATCGAAAACGCGATCAAACAACTGAACGGAACGAAGTAAGCGTAACGCTAGGAATACCCCCGGAGCTAGACAAATACCGAGGCCTCGCGACTGGTCTTCGGTGTCACTTGGCGTGGCGTCGTCCGGCTCGAATTCGTGTATGCGCAGAACTCTTGGAGGCGCCGCAGCAGCGTGTTTAGTGGAATCGCAGAACTGATCAAACAGGGCGGGGTGGACATGATCGTCCTGATCCTGCTCTCGGTCCTCGTCGTCGCGGTCGTTATCGAGCGCGTCATCTTTTTCTCCCGCGAGCGGGGGGACACCAAAGGTCTGCTGCGCGCGCTCGGACAGCGGATCGCGGTCGACGACATCCCGGGCGCCATCAAACATTGCTCTCAAAGCCGCGGGATGCTCCCGCGCATCTTGGCCTTCGGGCTCCAGCGCGGAACGAAAAATCGCGCGGACATCACAGATGCGCTGTCCATAGCGTTAATGGAGAACCTGAACTTATTGGAGCGCTACTTGGGCATCATCGGCACGATCGCCGTCATCGCACCGTTCGTCGGACTCTTCGGAACGGTTCTCGGCATCATCCACGCCTTCCAAGACATCGCCCTCAAGGGCAATTCGACGCCGGCCGTCGTCGCCGCGGGCGTCGGCGAGGCGCTCGTGACCACGGCCGCGGGTCTGCTCGTCGCGGTCGTCTCGGTCGTGTTCTTCAACTACTTCAAGACGCAGATCAAGGGCTTCAATCAGGATATGATCGTGGCCGCGAATCAACTTGCCGAGATGCTGCACTTCCACAACATCGGCGAGCCGATTCCGACCGAACTGTATCAGCCGGTAGGCGTCCGCACGACGAGCGCCGCGGCTCCCGCGAAATAACGGGCGCACGACATGTCGTTGCTCTCTGCACAGCAAGAAGACGAAGTCATGGCGGAGATCAACATCACGCCGTTTACCGACGTGCTGCTCGTGCTGCTGATCATCTTCATGATCCTCGCTGCGCTCGTTACGCCGCCGGGCTTTCAGAAAGAACTGCCCAACAACAACGATCCGAGTCAGTCGCAGAACCAAAAGAACCCTAAAGAGATCGACGTCGAGGTCAATAATCGCGGCGTGATCTTCGTCGACAACCAGCGCACTGACGAACAGGGCGTCTATTCCGCGATGAGTCAAGCCGTCGCTACGAAAGGTCACATCCACGTGGCAATCACGGCGGATACCAAGGCCCCGTACGGCACCATCGTGCGCATCCTCGATGCGGCGAAGGAAGTCAACCTCGACGACGTTGGATTCGTGACCTCTTAACATGGCCGTCACCACGAGTTCCGACGACGACGTCATGTCGACGATCAACATCACGCCGTTCACGGACGTGCTGCTGGTCCTGCTGATCATCTTCATCATTTTGGCCTCGGTCACCAAAGAGCCGAAACTGCCGCTCGCCAAAAACAAAGACAAGGTCAAGGAATCGCAGATCCTCGTGTACATCGACGATAAGAACCACATCCAAATCGGTTCGAACTCAGTCGACGTCGCGGGCGCTCCGCAGGCCTTTCACGATCTGCAAGATCAGACCAATAACGTCTACAAAAGCGTCATCATCAAGGCCGATCCGAAGTCGAGCTACGGCACCATCTTGCAAGTGATGGACGCCGCCAAGAAAGAGAACCTGACGAATTTCGGTCTGGCGAATAAGACCGTGGGAGCGCCGGGGCCGTAATGAGCGCGAATCCTCCGGTTAGCCAACCGCAGCAGCAGCAGTCGCTGCGACAGCGTGCGGGTTCGTTCTTAGGCTGGGCGTTCCTGATCTCGATCTTGCTGCACGCAGTCACGTTGCCGTTCGTGCACCTCAAGGCCGCCGCTCAAGATAAGCAGGAAACCGAGAAAGTCTCGGTCACGAAGAAAATCAAGGTCATTCCGCCATCGCCGCCGCCGACACCCAAACCCACGCCCACGCCTCCGCCGAAAAAGCAAACGCCTCCGCCGGTAAAGCAGACCAATCCGCCGCCGGTAGAAAAACTCAGGGTCAACCCGCCAAAGACGACGTCGAAGTCGAACACCGGTCCGAGCGTACCGAAGTACGTAGCCCCGAAGGTTGGTAGCGAGAATGGCGTCCCGCCAGGCAATTCCAACACCGGAGCCCCCGCGAAGGTAGCCGCTACCGCCGCGCCGGCCAAAGCAACGGCTCCGCCCGCACCGACTGCAACGCCGAAGCCGGCCTGTGCGGTGCCCAATAAAGATGCGTCGATCAGAGGTAGCGCCGTCGAGCCCGAGTATCCCGATTCTGCTCGTGAAGCAGGCGCCGTCGGCACCGCGATGGTTGCGGTCACGCTCGATGCGTCGGGCGACGTGAAATCCGTTTCGATCAATAAGAGCGCAGGCAACATCGCGCTCGACACCGCGGCGAAGGCCGCCGCGCAGCAGACGAAATACGCACCCGACGTCGTCAACTGCGTCCCCACTGCCGGAACGTATCTCTTCCAAGCCGATTTCACCGGCCAGTAGTTCTCGCTCGTGACCTGGCTGCAGGCGATGGTGCTCGCGGTGTTGCAGGGCGCGAGCGAACTCTTCCCGGTGTCGAGTCTCGGGCATACCGTGCTCGTGCCGGCTCTCTTGCACTGGAACGTCGATCGTAGCGATCCGACGTTCCTTGCGTTCGTGGTCGCACTGCATCTCGGGACCGCAATCGCGCTGATCGTTTTCTACGTTCGCGATTGGGCGCGCATCGTACGAGCGTTGCTGACGAGCATCGCGCGCGGCAAACTGTCGAGCGATCCGGACGAGCGGCTCGGCTGGCTGCTAATCGTCGGGACGATTCCCGTCGCGATCGTCGGCCTATTTTTGGAGAAGCCGGTGCGGCAATTCTTCGGCTCGGTGCCGCTGGTCGCGACGTTTTTGATTCTCAACGCCTTCGTAATGTTTGCGGGCGAAGCGTTACGGCGGCGCGCGCTCCACCAGGCCGACGCATCGCAGCCGCTCGCGACGCTTTCATGGCGCGACGGCGGCATCATCGGCTTCTCGCAAGCGGCGGCGTTGTTACCCGGGATCTCGCGTTCGGGCTCGTCGATCGTGGCGGCGCTCGTGATGCGCTTGACGCACGAAGACGCCGCGCGCTTCTCATTCTTGCTCGCGACGCCGGTGATCTTTGCCGCATCGGTGCTTGAAATACCGCAGCTCTTCGCACCGGGCTCCGCGCGCATTCTGGCTCAGGCCGGTGTGGGCGGCGTGCTCGCCGCCGTGACGGCGTATGCGTCGGTCGCCTTTCTCACGCGCTGGTTCCACGCGCATGATTTACGGCCGTTCGGCTGGTATTGCTTGATCTTCGGCGCCGCTTGCCTCGCCCTCGCTCTCGCAAAGGTCATCGCTTGAAGCCACTCGCGCTCATCCTCGCCGTCGCATGTTTCATCATCGCCGTGCTATATGCGACCGGCGCGTTGCAAATCGGCGCCGGTCATCCGGGCCGCCACATCTCGCACGCGGCGCTCTTCGCCGTACTCGGCATCCTCGCGCTCGTGTGGTATCGCTTCCAATCGAATTCCGCGACGAACCTGCGTTAGCGAGACCCTCGCATCTGGGCGCCGACGGCGCGGCGCGCATGGTCGACGTCGGGTCCAAAACCGACACCGACCGTTTCGCCCGGGCGCGTGCGGAGGTGCGTATGCCCGAGCGCGCCGGCGACGCGCTGCGCGCGGCGACGCTCGGCAAGGGCGACGCATATGCCGCCGCGCGCATCGCCGGCATCCTGGCAGCTAAAGGCACCGCGACGCTCGTGCCGCTCGCGCACACGCTCGCGCTCGCGAGCGTGACGGTCGACTTCGCCTGGCGCGAGCCGGGCCTGCTCGCGATCGACGCGACGGCGCACGCGGTCGGCCCGACCGGCGTCGAATTGGAAGCGATGGTAGCGGCGAGCGTTGCGGCGCTAACGATGTACGACATGACCAAGTCGCTCGATAAGGGCATTGCGATCGAGCGCGTGCGCTTGCTGGAAAAGCGCGGCGGTAAGAGTGGGACGTGGCGAGCGCCGGAGACGAGCGAATGACCTACGACGTGGCGGTGATCGTGCTCTCCGACCGGGCCGCGGCCGGCACGCGCGCCGACGCGTGCATTCCCGCCGTGCGCGAGTCGCTCGGTACGGATTACGCAATCGTACACGAACGAATTATCGCAGACGACCCTGCGGCGTTGCAGGCCGAGCTCATCGACCTCACCGACCGGCGGCAGATGCCGCTCGTGCTCACCAGTGGCGGAACGGGGCTCGGGCCGCGCGATCGCACACCGCAGGCGACTGCGGCCGTGCTCGACTACGAAGTCCCCGGCATCGGCGAAGCGATGCGGGCCGCCTCCGGCGCGATCGTTGCGACCGCAATGCTGTCGCGTGCGGTCGCGGGCGTGCGGGGGCGCTCGCTGCTCATCAATCTGCCCGGCAGTCCGAAGGCCGTACGCGAAACGCTCGCGGTCGTCTTGCCCGCCTTGCCGCATGCACTCGATTTGCTCGCCGGCCGTTTGACCGACGGCTGACGATGACCTACGAAGCGGCCACCTCGTATTTGCTCGGCACGATTAACGAAACGATGTCGCGGCGATTGCCCGGACGGCTCGACCGCATGGCCGCGTTGCTGCGGCATCTCGGCGAACCGCAGCACCGCTATCCCGTGGTGCACGTTGGCGGCACGAGCGGCAAGGGGTCGACTGCGACGATGATTGCGGCCGCCTTACAGGCGTCCGGCAAACGCACCGCGCTGCACGCCAAGCCCCATCTCACGTCGATGAACGAACGCGCGCGCATCGACGGCGCGCCGGTCGACGACCAAACCTTCGCCGACGTGCTCGGTGAGATGATGCCGGCACTCGAAGCGACGGCGCGCGAATACGAACGCCCGTCGTATTATGAAACGCTGCTGGCGCTGGCCTTCGTCTATTTCGCGCGCGAGCACGTCGACGTCGCGGTCATCGAGGTCGGCATCGGCGGCCGGCTCGACGGTACGAATCTCGTCGCGCCGGCGGTGTCGGTGATAACGAACGTCGGATTCGACCACGTCGAGATTCTCGGCAACACGCTCGAAGAAATCGCGTTCGATAAAGCCGGCATCGCGAAGCGCGGCGTCCCGCTCGTATCGGCGGCGCAGGGCGTCGCTCGCGATACGATCGAGGCCGTATGCGTGACGGCCGGTGCGCCGTTCGTCGAAGTCGAGCGGCATGCCTCGATCGTCGAGCGCCGCAGCCAGACCTACGGACAATCGTTCGGCGTCGTGACGCAAGCCGGCAACTACGAATTATCGTTACCGGTGCTCGGCCGCTTTCAGCAACCCAACGCCGCGACGGCGATCGTGGCGCTGGAACGCTTACCGGCGTCGTTACGCCCAAAGATCGCCGAGGTGGAAAGCGGCTTTGCCGGACTGCAGATACCGGGCCGGATGGAGTTCTTCCCAGGCTATCCGAGCGTGGTGTTCGACGTAGCGCACAACGTCGACAAGGCATCGTCGCTGGCAGCCGCGCTGCTCGAGACCTTTCCTGGGCGGCGCTTCACCTTCGTAGTAGCGATCGCCGAGACCAAAGACGCTCCCGCCATCATGCGGCCGCTGCTTGCGTTGTCTGCGTCCTTCGTCTTCACGTCGTTTTCGACGCCGGGACGAACCGCCGAGCGGCCGCAACGTCTCGCCAACATCGCAGCGGTCGCCGGCGTTACGTCGCGGACGATCGAAGATCCGATCGAAGCGCTCGGCGTGGCGCGGCGCGGCGGAGGCGGCGATCAGATCGTGGTCGTGACGGGCTCGACGTTCGTGACGGGCGTGCTGCGCGAATGGTGGCTGCAGCATGTCGTCGCCTCCCGTTCCTGACGCGACGGGCGCGCAGCGCACGCGACACGATCGCGGCGCGCTCGTGGTGCGCGGGCGCCGCCTGCCTTGGGGCGAGCGCACGTACGTCATGGGCATCGTCAACGCGACGCCGGATTCGTTTTCGGGCGACGGTCGCCCCGATGCCAGCGATGCCGTCGCTCACGCGCTCGCGCTCGCAGAGGCCGGCGCGGATTTGCTCGACGTCGGCGCGGCGTCGTCGCGGCCGGGAGCGCCCGCGGTCGCACGCGCCGAAGAACTGCGGCGGCTTCTGCCCGTGGTGCGCGGCATTCGCGCTGCAACGACGCTGCCGCTCTCGGTCGACACCTTCGCGCCCGAAATATTCGCACGCGCGCACGACGCGGGCGCCGACATGCTCAACTCGATTTGGGGTCTCGACGACGCGCTGCTCGCGCTCGCTGCCGAGCGAGACGTGCCGGTCGTCGTCATGCATAACGCGCGCGAGGCGCACTACCCGCGCGGCGTCGTTGAAGACGTGCTAGCGAATCTCGAGGCGCAAGGCGCGCGGGCGCTACGGGCCGGACTTCCGGCCGAACGGGTGATGCTCGATCCCGGCATCGGCTTCGCAAAGACACCCGACGACAACCTAGCGTTGCTCGGCGCGCTCGACCGGCTGGTTGCGCTTGGCTTTCCGACGCTGCTCGGCACGTCGCGCAAATCGACGATCGGGCGTTTGACCGGACGCGCCGCCGCAGACCGCGCCTTCGGCACGGCGGCGACGGTCGCGCTCGCAGCAGCCGCGGGCATCGACGTGGTGCGCGTGCACGACGTCGCGGCGATGCGCGACGTCGTCAGCGTCTGCGACGCGGTCGCGCGCGGATGGCGTCCGGGCGGTTGGGACGCCACGTGAGCGACCGGATCGAGCTACGTCACATTCGCGCGTACGGGCGGCACGGCGCGAATCCGGGCGAACGCGATCGCGCCCAACCGTTCGACGTCGACGTGCGGCTCGAACTCGATCTGGCCGCGGCGCGCGCGAGCGACGAACTCTGCGACACGATGGATTATGCCGGGCTGTATCACCGCATCGTCGCGCTCGTCGCCGACCGGTCGTACCGACTACTCGAGCGGCTCGGCGAAGAGATCTTGCGCGAAGCGATGCGCGACGAGCGCGTGCGCGAGGCGCACGTGACGATCGCGAAGCCGCGCTTGCTCGGCGGCGCGACGCCAGCGGTCGGCGTATCGTCGCGTCGTGCTACGTAATGGCGCTCGCGCGCATCGGCGTCGGTTCGAACGTCGGCGATGCGGCAGGCAACGTCGAGCGCGCGCTCGCGGCGTTGCGCCGCTTCGGAGGCGTCGATGCGGTGTCGAGCCTGTATCGGACGGCGCCGTGGGGCGTCGCCGCGCAACCGTCCTTCGTCAACGCCGCGGCCTTACTCGAGACCGAGCTGTCGCCGGACGGCTTGCTGCGCGCGCTCAAGGCGCTCGAAGCGGAACTCGGACGGGTGGCAACCACGCGTTGGGGGCCGCGCGTGATCGATCTCGACATCCTCGCCTACGACGACGTCGTTTGCGACGCCGCGCATTTAACGCTGCCGCATCCGCGCCTTCACGAGCGCGCATTTGCGCTCGGCCCGCTGGCCGAAATCGACCCGGCGTACCGTCTTGCCTATGCGGCGCTGCCTGCCGCCGAGCGCGCAGACGTCCAGCGGATACGGCAGGCGAGCGCGCGAAACGCACGGGCTGTGCATTGGGACGAGACGCTCGAGCGCGTACGCGCCGCGGCGGCATTCTGCGCGAGCGAGGGGCTCGTGCGTTTGCGCGTCGAGGACCGGGGTCTCGAGATCGAACTGCGCCGTTCGGCCCGCTCGTCCGGGGCAGTGCCGCCGCCGGCGACGGACGAGGCGCTCGCGACGGACTCGTCGTCGAACGGAACGACCGCTACGGCTTCGCGGCTGCGCGTCTTGCGGGCGGAGTTCGTCGGCATCGTCCGGCTCTCGCGTCCAGCGGTGACGCCCGGCAGCGTGCTCGGTGGCGACCGCGAAGTCGCCTACGTCGAATCGCTCGGGATTCGCAATCCCATTCGCTCGGGCGGCGCGGGTCGCGTTACCGAAGTGTTCGTCAGCGACGGCGAAGCCGTCGAGTATGGACAGCCGCTTTTCGCCGTCGAGCCAGGCGATGTTTAAGCGCTTGTTGATCGCAAATCGCGGCGAGATCGCGATGCGCGTCAACCGCGCGGCGCACGAACTCGGCATCGAGACGGTCGCTATTTTTTCGGAAGCAGATCGAGCGTCGCTGCACGTACGCAACGCCGACCGCAGCTTCTGCGTCGGGCCCGGCCCCGTCGCGCGCTCCTACCTGAACATTCCGAACATCATCTCGGCCGCGCTCGTGTCGGGCGCGGACGCGGTGCATCCGGGCTACGGGTTTCTCGCCGAGAACGCGCGCTTCGCGGAAATCTGCGCCGACCATGGCCTCACGTTCGTGGGACCCGCGCCCGCGACGATCGCCGAAATGGGCGATAAAGCGACAGCCAAAGCGATCATGCGCGACGCGGGCGTGCCGACGACGCCGGGTAGCGACATCCTAGCCTCCGTCGCGGACGCCCTCGTGGCGGCGCACGACCTCGGATATCCGGTCATGCTCAAAGCGACCGCGGGCGGCGGCGGAAAAGGCATGCGCGCCGTGCGCACGCCAGGCGAACTCGAGCACGCCTTCGCGACCGCGCAAGCCGAGGCCGAAGCAAATTTCAAAGACGGCCGGCTGTACATGGAAAAGCTCATCGAGCGGCCGCGTCACGTCGAGGTGCAGATCGTCGGCGACGCGTTCGGCTCGGTCGTGCACGTGGGCGAACGCGATTGTTCGGTGCAGAAGCCGTCGCATCAGAAGCTCGTCGAAGAGGCGCCGGCGCCGGTGCTCGACGATACGGTGCGCGCGCGACTGCATCGCACGGCGGTCGATGCGGGCCGTGCGGTCGGCTACCGTGGCGCGGGAACGCTCGAATTTCTCGTAGCGGGCGCAGACGTGTTTTTCATGGAGATGAACACGCGCATTCAGGTCGAGCATCCCGTCACGGAGCTCCTGTACGGCGTGGATCTGGTGCGCGAGCAGATTCGCATTGCCGCGGGCGAATCGCTTTCGTTCGAACAGGAGCGGCTCACGCCGCGCGGACACGCGATCGAATGCCGCCTCAACGCCGAAGGCGTCGATTTCGCTCCGGCGGCCGGGACGCTCGGCGACGTCGCGTTGCCCGGCGGCACCGGCGTGCGCGTCGATTCGCACGCCTATGCGGGGCTCGCCGTCCCGCCGTTTTACGATTCGCTGCTCGCCAAGATTTGCGTCCACGGCGACACGCGGGTGCAAGCGCTCGATCGCATGTCGGCCGCGCTCGCCGACACGCACGTCGGCGGGATCAACACGACGCTCGACGTCTGCCGCGCGGTCATGCGCGATCCGGCGTTCCGCGCGGGCGGCGTGAGCATCGATTACTTACCGGCCTTCTACGCCGGGTTGCACTGGGCGCACGCGTGACGCGTCGCTACGCGCGCGAACTCGCGCTGCAAACGCTCTACAGCATCGAGGTCGGCGGTCACGAACCGGCAGCCGCGCTATCCGACGTCCTCGGCGACGGGGCGGATGCCGCGACCCAGCGCGCGTTCGTGCGCGACCTCGTACTTGGCACGCTCGAACACGCCGAAGAAAGCGATGCGCTCGTCGCGCCGCTGCTGGAAGGCTGGACGATCGACCGCATTCCGACGATCGACCGGCTCGTGTTGCGCATGGCGTTGTTCGAGCTGCGCTTCGCCCCCGAGGTCCCACGTGCGGTCGTGCTCAACGAAGCGGTGGAACTCGCGAAGAAGTATTCGACCGACGATTCGGGACGGTACGTCAACGGCGTGCTCGCCTCGGCGAGCCGAATCGTCGCCGCGTGAGCCCGCGCGCGCGCCGCAAACGGCGACTCTCGCTCTTCGGACGCATTCTGTACGGCACGCTCGCGATCGTATTCTTGCTCGCACTGTTCTCGGCCGGAACGTTCGCGGGGATCGTCTATGCGTATTCGCGTCATCTGCCGGACATCAATAAGATGGCCGATCTGCAGCCATCGCGGTCCACGCGCGTCTACGCACGCGACGGGACACCGCTCGCGAATCTCTTCACGCAGAACCGCATCTGGGTGCCGATCGCCCGCGTACCACCGCTCGTGCGGCACGCCTTCATCGCGAACGAAGATCACAACTTCTACGTGCACCACGGCGTCGACTTCGCCGGCATCGCACGCGCCGCGCTCGCCGATTATCGCCACGAGCGCTTCCAAGGTGCGTCGACGATCACGCAGCAGCTCGCGCGCGCGCTCTTCCTTTCCAACGAGCCGTCGCTTTCGCGCAAGATTCAGGAAGCGCTGCTCGCCATGGAAATCGAACGGTACTATACCAAAGACGAGATCCTCGAGCGATATCTCAATTTGATTTACTTCGGCTCGGGCGCGTACGGCGTGCAGGCCGCCGCGCACACGTACTTCGGCACGGACGTCGCGAATCTGTCGCTCGCGCAGGCGGCGATGCTCGCGGGTTTGCCGGCGGCGCCGTCCGATTACTCGCCGTACGTCGACATCCGGCGGGCTCGTGACCGCCAGGCGCACGTGCTCGAACGGATGCATGCGAGCGGCTATATCACGGCGGGCCAAGCCGCCGGCGCACGCCGCGCGCCGCTCGCGCTCATCGGCGAGCGCACGACGGGGCTGCGCTCGTTCGCCTATCCGTACTTCACGACGTACGTCAATCACGTGCTCGTGCAGACCTTCGGCGAACGCGCGGTTTTCGAAGGCGGGCTCGACGTCGATACGTCGCTCGATCCCAAGTTGCAGAAGCTCGCGCAAGCGAGCGTCGATTGGGGCATCGGTCGCGCCCGCGTCGAGGGCATCGGCGCGAGCCAAGCGGCGCTCGTCGCGATCCGGCCTGCGACGGGCGAGATCGTCGCGATGGTCGGCGGCGCCGGCGGCTTCACGCTCAAGAATCAATTCAATCGCGCGTGGCAGGCGCTGCGCCAGCCGGGTTCGTCGTTCAAGGCCTACGTCTACACGGCTGCCATCGACTCGGGCATGCCGGCGACGAGCGAAGTCGAAGATTCGCCCGTGTCGTACCCGATGGGCGACGGCACGCAGTGGCGTCCGATGGACGACGATTTTCGCTTTTACGGACCGATGACGTTGCGCTACGCGCTCGCTCAGTCGCGCAACGTCGTGGCGGTCAAGCTCGCGCAGCAGGTCGGCGTCGACCGCGTCATCGCCTACGCGCACCGCATGGGCGTGCGCGCGCCGCTCGAAGCGAATCTCTCGCTCGCGCTCGGCAGTTCCGTCGTCACGCCGCTCGACCAGGCCGCGGGCTACGCGACGCTCGCGAACGCGGGCATCCACATCGACCCGTCGCCGCTGCGGCTGGTGCGCGACCCGTATGGCTCGGCGATCCTCGACAATCGCGTGCCGGCGGAAACCGAAGTGTTCGGCGCGGGCACGGCATACGTGGTCACCTCGATGCTCGAAAGCGTCATCAAGGAGGGCACCGGGTATCCCAACGCCGAGATCGGGCGACCGGCCGCCGGGAAGACCGGCACCACTTCAGATTTTCGCGATGCGTGGTTCGTCGGTTACACGCCCGATCTCGTAACGGCGGTATGGATCGGCAACGACGATTATCACCGGATGAACGAGTCGTACGGCGGCAACGTGCCGGCGCGCACCTGGGCGCGTTTTATGATTGCCGCGCACGCTAGAATTCCCAAACACGATTTCGTCTATCCGTCGGCCGAGGTGCGTAAGGACGCCTTTTGCGGGGAGTCGCACAAGTACGAGTACTTCCTGGTCGGCACGCAGCCCCCGAGCGGCTGCGCCTACGCCGGTTGGGCGGGGCGCGGCGCGACCGCGTATACGGCGCCGGCGGACGTCGTCGCGCGCCGCCCGTAATGCTGCCGTCGAGTGCGCCGGCGCGCGTCGTCGGCGTCAAGCGCTTAGCGGATTACTTGCGACGCAAAGTCGACGGCGATGCGAATCTGCGCGGTCTCGCCGTGCGTGGCGAGGTTTCGAACTTCAAGCTCGTGCGCGGGAACGCGTACTTCGCGCTGAAGGAAGGCGATGCGTTACTCGCCTGCTTCGCGTATGCGAGCGACTTGGCGCGCTTTCCACCGCTCGAGAACGGCGCGGCGATCGTCGCCGGCGGCAGCCTCTCGACCTACGTCGCGCGCAGCTCGTATCAATTAGTCGTGCGCGCCGTGGAGCGCGACGGCTTCGGACGGCTGCACGTTTTATTCGAAGACCGCAAGCGGCGTTTGAGCGCCGAAGGATTATTCGAAGGCGACCGCAAGCGGCCGTTGCCGCGGTACCCGTTTCGCGTCGCGCTCGTATCCTCGCGCGGAGCCAACGGCGCGCAAGACTTTACGACGCTGCTGGCGCGCCGCGCGCCGCACGTCGCCGTCGTCTGGTGCGAGACGCCGGTGCAGGGGCCAAACGCCGGACCCGAAATCGCTGCCGCGCTCGACCGCGCCTCGTGCGCGGCCGTCGACGCGATCGTCGTCACGCGCGGCGGCGGCTCGTTCGAAGATCTCTTCGTCTTTAGCGATGAGGCCGTCGTGCGCGCGATCATTCGCGCGCAACATCCGGTGATCTCGGCCATCGGCCACACCGCGGACCAGCAACTGGCGGACTTTGCGGCCGACGCGCACGCGGAGACGCCATCGAAAGCGGCGGAGATGCTGGGGCCGGCGACGGCGGACCTGCGCGCACGCGTCGACGAACACGTGCGCCGCGCGCGCGCTGCGGCAGCGCTACGCGTCGAGCGGATGGATTCGCACCTGCACAAAACGATCGCGCGCAGCGGGCTCGGCGACGCGCGCCGCGTGCTGGTAGCGTTCTCCCAGCGCGCCGATGCGCTCGAGCGGCGGCTCGACCGCCAAGCGCCGACCGTGCGGCTCGCCGAGCGCGAACGGCGTCTGGCGGCCGCGTCGAATCGCCTCCTCACGGCGGCGTCGAGTCGCGTGGCTGCGCGTGGTCGCGCGCTCGAAGCCGCATCGCGCGAACTCGCTGCCGCGCAGCGCGCGCGCCTCGCCGCGGCGGCGCGACGGCTGGAACTCGCTCTGGCACGCTGTAGCGGTAACGATCCCGAAGCGATTCTGCAACGCGGCTATGCGATCGTGACGTGCGGCGACGCGATCGTGCGCGACGCTGCGGCCATCCCTCGGGGCGCGCACATCCGCGCGCGCGTGGCGCGTGGAACGCTCGACGCACGGGTCGATGCGGCGGGGGACCGAACGGGGGAGAACGATGGCGACGACCGGAGCGGGTGAATTCGAAGAGAAACTCAAGCGGCTCGAGGAAATCGTGCAGCGCCTGGAGCGCGACGGGGTCGGTCTCGACGAATCGGTCGAGCTCTTTCGTGAGGGCAAGGCGCTTTCGGCGCGCTGCGAGACGCTGTTGCGCGGCGCGCAGCAATCGATCGAAGCCGCCGCGCGCGGGGAAGCGCAGCCTCCGGCTGCCGCCGGTGTCGGCGTCGCAACGCCGCTCTTCGGTCGCGACGTGGACGATGCCGACCCCGACCTCTGACCCCCGGCGGCTCGACGAGGTGGTCGCGCGGGCAGCCGGCGTGTCGCGCTCGCGGGCACGTTCGCTCATTATCGCAGGCCGCGTTCGCGTCGATGGGCACCCGGCAACGAAGCCCGGCACGACCGTGCGCGCGGAAGCCGCGCTCGACGTGGAGCGCCCGCGGCCGTACGTCAGCCGTGGCGGCGAAAAGCTCGAAGCGGCGCTCGATGCGTTCGCGTGGCCCGTGACCGGAGCTCGCGCGCTCGACGTCGGCGCTTCCACCGGCGGCTTCACGGATTGTTTGCTCGCGCGCGGCGCCGCGCACGTCACGGCACTCGATGTCGGCTATGGGCAACTTGCCGTCGCGTTACGCGACGATCCGCGCGTCCGAGTCGTCGAGCGAACGAATTTCCGGCTCGCCGCGCCGGGAACGCTCGGCGATCCCTTCGACGTCGTTACGATCGACGCGTCGTTCATCTCGGTCGTCGCGCTGCTCGACCGCGCGCGCGGGTTCTTGCGCGACCAGGGGGCGATCGTGGCGCTCATCAAGCCGCAATTCGAAGCCGGCCGCGAACGGGTGGGATCCGGCGTGGTGCGCGATCCAGCAGTGCACGGCGCGATCTTGCAGGAGACGCGCGAGGCGACGCTCGCGCTCGGGCTCGTGCCGGTCGCGCTCGTCGCAAGCCCGCTGCGCGGTCCGGCCGGCAACGTCGAATTCTTTGCGCTCGTCCGGCACCGCGGTGAAGCCTACGACGATGTTGCGATCGCGTCCGCACTCGCGAACGTTCCGCCCGCATGAAAGCGCCGCCGCAAACCGAGACGATCGCGCTTTACGTCGATTTGTTTCGCGATCATGCCCGCGCCGCCGCACGATCGCTCTCGCATACGCTCGTCGCCGAAGGGTTCGCCGTGGCGATGTGCGACGATCAGGATCGCGAACTCGATTTGGCGACCGCCGGTGCCGACATCGAGGCGGCGCGCTTGCTCGTGACGATCGGCGGCGACGGGACGCTGCTGCGCGCGGCGCAGATCGCCGTGCCGTACGGCATTCCACTGTTCGGCATCAACACCGGCCGTCTCGGTTTCCTCACCGAGATCGACGGCGACGATCTGGCGACCGATACCGTGCCGCGCATCCTGCGCGATGGATTTACGGTCGACGAACGGACGGCGCTGCGCGTGGAAGCGAACGGCGTCGTGCGCTTCGCGCTCAACGACGTCGTGGTCACGCGTACGAAGCCGCACATGACGCCGTTCGGCCTGTTCGTCGACGGAAAGGAAGCGGCGCACGTTCCCGCCGACGGCATCGTGGTCGCGACGCCGACGGGGTCGACCGCCTATTCGTTGTCGGCCGGTGGGCCGATTCTCGCGCCGAACGTCGACGCGTTCATCATTGCGGCGCTCCTACCACACACGCTGTTTGCGCGACCGCTGGTCGTGCCGACCGGCTCGATGATTACGATCGTGTGCGATGACGAGACCTCGGACGTAGCGCTCGAAGCCGATGGGGTGGTGGTCGCGGAACTCGGACCGCTCGACCGCGTCACCGTGACCCGCTACGAGAAACCCGTGCGTTTCGCGCGCCGCGGGCCGCTCGATTTCTTCGCCGTGCTCGAAGGAAAATTACGTTGGAATGCGCCGGTCAAAGACCGCTGAGACGTCGCGGCTGGAACGTCTGGAGATCGAGGACTTCGCGCTGATCGAACGCGCCGACGTGCACTTCTCGGTCGGTTTGACGGCGTTCACGGGCGAGACGGGCTCCGGCAAAACGATGCTGCTCGGGGCGCTCGGGGTCGCACTCGGCGAGCGCGCCACGGACGTGGTACGCGAGGGAGCGCCGCGCGCGCGGGTGACGCTCACCTTCGAACCGGGCGCCGTCTTGCGCGAGCTGCTCGAAGCCGACGGATTCGGCCTCGATGCAAGCGAGCCGGCGACGTTCGCACGCGAGATGGTTGCCTCCGGCAAGACGACCGCGCGCATTAATGGGCGCGCTGCGACTGCGGTGCAACTCCGCGCGTACGGCGAGTACGTCGTCGATCGCATCGGCCAACACGAGCAGCAGCGACTGCTTTCCCCGGCCTACCAGCTCGCTGCAGTCGATGCGTTCGCGGGCGAGGCGGCGCTGGGGCCGCTGGCCGCCGTGGCCGAAGCCTTCGACCGTTTGCGCGGGCTCGACGAGCAGATGCGCGATGCCGAGAGTCGCTACGGACGCGCCATGGCCGAAAGCGAGTTCGCTCGCTTTGCACTGGGCGAGATCGATGCCGTCGTGCCGGTCGCTGGCGAAGACGAGGCGTTGCGCGAGCGGCGCGATTACTTGAGCGACGTCGAGCGCATCGGGCTCGCGCTCGGCCGAGCGCACGAAGCGCTCGTACTAGCGGACGGAAACGCCGGCGAATCGCTCGGCATCGCCGCTGCAGCGATGCGGCCCATTGCGCGGTACGCAACCGCGTTGCAGGAGTTCGCCGAGCGTTTGGGCGCCCTGCACGACGAGGCGAACGACGTGGCGGCGGCGCTCGCTCGCGAACGTGACGCCGCCGAGTTCGACCGAGGGGAGCTCGAGCGCGTGAGCGAGCGGCTCGACCGGCTCGATCGTCTCAAGAAGAAGTACGGCGCGACGCTCGACGAGGTGCTTGCCGCGCGTGAGGGCTTCGCCGAGCGCATCGAGGCGGAAGCGACCCAAGACGAACGCGAAGCACGGACGCGCGTCGCGCGCGATGAAGCGCAGGCGGACCTGGAGCGCGCAGCAGCCGCGCTCGGCGCCGCGCGTGCGAGCGCCGCCACGTCGCTCGAGACGCGCATCGCGGGCGAACTCGCCGGACTCGCGATGCCGAACGCGCGGTTCGCAGTCGTGCTCGAACCGCTCGGTCACATCGCGCGCACGGGCGCCGAGTACGCAGCGTTCGCACTCGCGCCGCATGCCGGCGAAGCGCTGCGCCCGCTCGGCCGCGCCGCGTCGGGCGGCGAACTCTCGCGCGTCTTGCTCGCGCTGGCGGTCGTGCTCGCCGACCGGCGCGAACGCACGGCCCTCGTGTTCGACGAGATCGATGCCGGTATCGGCGGCGCGACCGCGACGGCGGTCGGCGAACGTCTCGGCAAGCTCTCGCGGGGCGCGCAAGTGGTGTGCGTGACGCATCTCGCGCAACTTGCATCCTGGGCCGATCGTCATTATGCCTTGCGCAAGAACGAACGGCGCGGCGCCGCGCGCATCGACGCCGTGCTGCTCGACGCGGCACGCGACGTGCCGGCAGAGATCGCGCGCATGTTGTCGGGAGCGACGGACGGCGTCGCGCTCGATCACGCCAGCGCCCTGGTGGGCGACGTCGCCGGCGCTAAAGCACGCAGCGCGGGGCGTCCGGTGCGCGGATGAAGCGCCGCTTATTGGTACTCGTCTCCCCGCTCGGCGAGGCGATGGCGCGCGAGGCGGCAGAAATCTGCGCGGCCTTCGCCCGCGACTTCGAGATCCGCACGCTCGCCGTGCGTTCGGAACGTAGCCGCTTCGAGCGCGCGGGATCGGCGTTTACGCCGTTTCGGCCGTCGGGAATTATCGGCATGGGCCGCGCGGTCGCAACGTTACGGCGAACCGTCCAACGCTTCGATCCCGACGTCGTGCACGTGCACGGTTTTGCGGCGGCTTCGGTTGCGCTCGGAACGTTCCCCGAAGTGCTCGCCCGCCGCACGATCGCGACGTTTCACGACCCCTTGCGCGATAAGGAGTTACCCGAGAAGCTGGTCGACCGCCGTTTTCCGGCATACTTAGCGCGGGCGTCTGCGGTTAGCGCGACGTACCCGTCGCTTCAAGACATGCTGGAACGGCGCTTCGCATTAGCGGCAGCGTCCGTCGCCGTAATTCCACACGGCGTCGACGACGCGCTCGGCGCAACGGCCCTCGCACGGCCGGGCGGCCGTCTGGGACCGGTAATCGGCTGGTCCGGTACGCTCGCAGCCGACCGATCGTGGGAAACCGCAATCGATGGTCTTGCTGCCGTACGCGTCGAATTATTCGAAGCGCGGCTCGTCATTGCCGGAAGCGGCCCCGCACGCCAATTCGTCGCTGCGCAGGTCCGCCGTCAAAAACTCAGCAACATGGTGCGCTTTGCAGGCGAGGTCCCGCATGCCGAATTATTCGCGGCAATCGATATGCTCGTCGTGCCGATTTCGCGCGACGCCCAGCCACACGTGCTGCTCGAAGCGCTTGCCGCCGGCATCCCGGTCGTTGCTAGCGCCGGCGGTGCGCTCGCAGATGCGGTACAGGACTACGAAACGGGCTGGCTCGTGGACGATGATGCGGCCGGGATCGCGCTCGGCGTACGCGACGCGTGGTCGCAGATCGACCGCGCATGGGAAGGCGCCGCCGAGCAACGCGGCGCGGCTCGCGTGCGCTATGGCCGGTCGTCCGTGGTTGCCGCATACCGGCGGCTTTACGACGCGGCGCTCGCCGCCCGTGACGCTTAACGGCGATACGATGTTCATGAACGTAGTACGCTGCGACCCGCAGATGCGAATTCAGCGAGGTTGATGAAGTCTTGATCGCGCACCGCGCGCGAATCGTTATGCGCGCTGGTTTGCGTCTCGTTCATACGCTGAGATCAGACTAGTATGCAAGCATGAAGCCGACGTGCTCCCCGTGGCGCGGCTCTCGGACGATCGCCGATGAAGGCGCGAGGCGTGATCGCGTACGCTGAGAGCCACGGGTGGAAGTTCCTTCGGCACCCGAACTGGACTGGAGCTTTGACCTGGCGCAGTTCGGGCTCAAACCCACAAAGCGGGTTTGGCGCCTGCGCCGCCGTGTATGCATTGACGAGAAACGCGCTCGACCGACGCGCCTTGTTTAGTTGAGTGCAAAACTTATCGTCCCGTGCCAACTAACACCGATTATTGGGCGGACTTCGATCTTCTACAAGAAAAAGCTGTTCGACCGTAGGGCGAAATCACGTTGATGACCGAATGATCCGTCGTTGCAAGAGACAACGGCGACAATTACTAGCTAACGCTCTCTATCGCGCGACCGAAGCAAGCCCGTCTACGGCAACGCGTGAACCTTAAGTACGTTCGTGCCGCCTTCGCCGACCGGCATGCCGGAGGTAATGACGATGGTTTCGCCGCTGCTGGCGAGATTCTCGCGCAACATGCGCGTTTCGATCAGCGTGATGAGCGACTCGAAATATTTGTACGGCTCGACGACGAGTGCATCGACGCCCCAGACGAGCGCGAGCCGCCGCGCGACTTGCGGAACGTGCGTCATCGCGATCACGCGGGCCCGCGGACGGAAGGAGGCGATGTAGCGAGCCGTATTGCCGGTCGACGTGCCGGTGACGATCGAGTCGACGCCGAGTTCTTCGGCCATCTGCGCGGCGGACTCGGCAATCGACGTTTCGGCGTTGCGGTTCGTCGTTTCCATTCGCCGCGCGCGTAAGAACGTGTGCGGATAATAGCCGCGCTCGACCTGACGTGCGATCGTCGCCATGACGCGTACGGCTTCGACGGGATAGGCGCCGCGCGCCGTTTCGCCGGAGAGCATCACGGCATCGGTGCCGTCGATGATGGCGTTCGCAACGTCGGTTGCTTCGGCTCGCGTCGGTCGCGGCGACGCGATCATCGATTCCAACATCTGCGTCGCGGTGATGACCGGTTTCGAGGCACGATTCGCGCGCGCGATGAGGTCTTTTTGCACTAGCGGCACGCGTTCGAGGGGAATCTCGATGCCGAGATCGCCGCGCGCGACCATGATGCCGTCGGCGACGACGAGGATATCGTCGATGGCGCCCAGCGCTTCGTGTTTTTCGATTTTCGCGATCACCGGCACGTTGAAGCCGCGTCCGGCGATGAAGCGCTTCACGCGCACGACGTCCTCGGCGGTTTTCACGAACGAGACGGCGATCCAGTCGACGCCGGCGTCGAGCGCGAAGGTGAGGTGCTCGAAGTCGCGGTCGGTCACCGCCTCGATCGCGAGCGTCCCGTCGGGATAATTAATGCCCTGCTGCGCCCGCAGATCGCCGCCGGTGACGACACGCGTTTCGATTCGGTCGGCGCTCGTCGTCTCGATCCGGAGCGCGATGGCGCCGTCGGCGAGATAGAGTGCTTTGCCCGGCTCCACGTCGTGCGGCAGGCCCGCATAATTGATCCATACGCCGCGGTCGGAGCCTTCCGTCTGCGTCGTCGAGAGCGTGAAGGCGTGCCCGGCCTCCAGTCGCACCGTATCGAGGCCGGGCGGCAAGGTGCCGGTACGTACTTTGGGTCCCGGCAGATCGGCGAGCACGGCGAGTTGCCGCCCCGTGGCGGCCGACAATTCGCGTAAGTCCGCAATCGTTGCGCCGTGCGACTCATGAGTTCCGTGCGAGAAGTTCAGGCGCGCGACGTTGACGCCGGCTTCCACGATCTGCCGTAACGTTTGCGGCCGCTGCGTCGCCGGTCCGATCGTCGCGACGATCTTGGTACGTTTATATAACGGATCGAGCATGCATCGCGCGGCGTTCCGCCGGACCGACGCGCCTCCCTGGCAGCCGCGGCAGCGCTTAGCGGAAGCGGCGTATCGAGCGAGGAAACTCGACGTTATCGCATTTTTCTCGGAAAGGAATTCTCCGTGAATCGTTTTCTCGCTATCCTCGCGTTCGGATCGCTCACCGCATTCGCTCCGGGCGTCGCCGCCGCACAGACCACGTCGTCCACCATGGCTCCCATGTCGTCGGGCTCCGGCATGGGCATGGGCATGAAGAAGCACCATCGCCGTCACCACAAGATGTGCCGCGATGCCAGCGGCAAGTTCATGAAGTGTCCCAAGAGCGCCATGTCCGGCATGAAGATGTAGCCGGTTCGCCCGGGGCGCCAGCAACGGTTGCCCCGGGCGCCCGAAATTGGTATAATGACGCAAGTACAGTTACATGAAGCGTGGGCCGGTCCCGCGCTTCGTCGTTGTAAGGGACGTCCGACCATCGCATCTTCGCACCACGCCCGGCCGCTCGGGCCGGAACTCGATCCCGCTTCGCGCGAGGCTGGCATCGCCGGGGCCTTCGAGCAGGCGGTTTCGGCGCTTGCGAACGAGGCGGATTTCGCCGGACTTGAGATCGTGACGCATCGCGTTCGCCGGCAGGGGCGTACGGTCGAACTCGGCCTCGTGGTCGACCGGCCGGAGAGCGGCGTCGATTTGGCCGCCTGTGAGCGGATTGCGAGGCGGCTCAACGCGGCGCTCGAGACGTACTCCGAACCGTACACGCTCGCGGTCGAGTCGGCCGGGCTCGATCGACCGCTCGTGCGCCCGAGCGACTACGAACGCTTCCGCGACCGCAACGTTAAGATCGTCACCACGGTCGCGATCGACGGTCGCAAAACGCACCGCGGCCGGTTGACCGGCGTGCGCGGTTCGAGTGCCGCCGTCACGGTCGATGGGCGCGACGTGCTGCTGCCGCTGGACGCAATCAAGAGCGCTAACATCGACTTCGACATTCGTGCAGACCTCACGCGCGCCAAACGAGATATACATGCCCGCAAAAACCGTTAAAGCCGCTGCCGACGAACCGACGCTGCGCGATTCGTTACGCCTCTTGCAAGGCGAGCGCGCGATTCCATTCGACATGCTGCTCGAAGCGCTGGAAGCGGCGCTGATCTCGGCATACAAGCGAAACTTCGGTGGTGAAGCGAATGCGATCGTCTCGATCGATCGCGATACGGGCGAATACAAGGTCTATCACCGGCGCGCCGTGGTCGATGAGGTTGCGGACCCGAAGCTCGAGATCTCGCGTAAGGAAGCCGGCGCCAAGTACGAGCCGGGCGATTACTACGACGAAGAAGTGACGCCCAAGACGTTCGGGCGCATCGCCGCTCAGACGGCGAAGCAAGTCATCGTGCAGCGCATCCGCGAAGCCGAGCGCGACACCATCTTCAACGAATACAGCCGAAAGCTCCACGATCTGGTCGGCGGCACGGTGCAACGTTACGAGCAGCGCAATATGTTCGTGGACCTCGGCAAGACCGAAGCGCTGCTGCCCCTCTCCGAACAAGTGCCGCGCGAAAATTTCCGCATCAACGATCGCTTGCTCGGGTTCGTGCTCGACGTGCGCAAAACCAACAAGGGACCGCAAATCGTCCTCTCGCGCGCGGCGGAAGGTCTCGTGCAGCGACTGCTCGAGCGCGACGTTCCCGAGATCGAGAATAACATCGTCGAGATCATGGCTATCGCCCGCGAGCCGGGCAATCGCTCGAAGGTTGCGGTGCACTCGCACCGGCCCGACGTCGATCCCGTGGGCGCGTGTCTCGGTCCGAAGTCGACGCGTATCGCGAGCGTTTCCGACGAATTGCGCGGCGAAAAGATCGACATCATTCGCTGGTCGAGCGACCCGGTCGGCTTCATCGCCAACGCGCTCGCCCCAGCGAAGGTCGTTTCGGTCGAACTCTTCGACGACGAGGGCGTGGGGCTGGTCGTCGTTCCGGATTACCAGCTGTCGCTTGCAATCGGCCGCGAGGGACAGAACGTTCGGCTCGCCGCGCGTCTCACCGGCTGGCGCTTGGACATCACGAGCGAAGCGGAGGCTGAGGAGGCGCGTCAACGCTATTTCATCGAACGCGAGGAGCGCACGGCCGTCGCCCCCGATGCCGAGGTGGCTACGGACGAGGCCGAGAGCGGCGATGGCGAGGCGGCTCAGATCGACCCCGAATTGATCCGCAAGCTCGAAGAGTTCAAGCGGCAGATGCTCGATCCGGCCGCTCGCGACGAAGGGACTCCGCAATAGCGCATCTCGACGGGGAGCCGCAGCGCTCGTGCATCGGCTGCCGCGGGAGTAGTGCACAGCGTCGGCTCGTGCGCTTCACGCGCGACGCAAATGGTTGGCGTGCCGACGTGCCGGACCGCGCCCGAGCGCCCGGGCGTGGCGCATACGTTTGTTCGCCTGCATGCGCGCGGCGCGCGTTACGCAATAAGCGCTACCCCGGGCTCGGCGAAGCGGCGCTCGCCCGGAAGTGGAATGGCGGCGACGCCCTTTTCGAGAGCCCGGGCGGCGTGTATGATAGGCAGGCTCGGGCGACGGCATGAGTCGAGCGCGCGGCTTCGGAGCGAAACGAACATGAAGTAGGCGGATGTCCCGCGTGCAGCCGGTGAGGCCGCAAGCGGGTTGTGAAAAGGACGATATGGCAACCGGTAAAGTACGTATTTTCGAACTGGCCAAAGAACTCGGTCTTTCTTCCAAAGAATTGATCGGCTTGTTCGAGCGTCTCGGGCTCGAGGCGAAGAATCAACTGGCCGTCGTCGACGATCCGATCGCGGAACTCGTGCGCGGGGTCCTCGGCGGCGCGAAGGGCGCCGCGAAGGCTTCATCGTCGGCAACGGCGGTTGCGGCGCCGCCCGCTCCGCCGCCGAAGGCCGCGGCATCGGCAGCTTCACCGTCCACACCGCCCGCCTCGAATGGCGCAGCAGGTGCCGTCGTATCGAACGGTAGCGGGCCGCCCGCCCCCACGCCGGAGGCGCCCGCACCGACGCTGCGACCGGCGACCGCTCCCAGGCGCGCCAAGAGCACGGCTGCTACGGCTGCCGAAGCGCCGGCTGAATCGCCGGCACCGGCAGCATCTGCGCACGTTGCGGCGACCTCCGAGGCTCCGGTGGCCGAGACGGCTCCGGAGCCGTCTTGGCCACCGGAGCCGTCTCCGAGCGCCCCGGCCGTCGAATCGGCTGCGCCTTCGAACGTCGCCGACGGCGGGGCTTCCGCGCCGGCGCCGTCCGCCGCCGCGCCGTCGCCGCCGAGCGCTCCGGCTCCGCGCGCCCCCGGCAGTCCCGCGCCGCGCATCGTCAGCGGCCCTGCGCCACGCGTCGTTGGCGGCCCGGCACCACGCATCGTCGGCAGCCCGGCTCCTCGGCTCGCGCCTGGGGGGGCTCGTCCGGCAGCTGGCGACGGTACTTCGATTCCAACCTTGCGCCCCGTTCCAGCGGGACGCTCGTCCATCGTCGAACCGCAGGCTCCAGGCGACGCCGCGGCCGCCTCCGCCTCACCAGGCGCCCAGCCGAGCGCTCCCGGCCGTCCCGGCATTGCGCCCCGTCCCGGGCAAGCCGGTCCCATTCCGCCGCGTCCCGGAGCGCCGGGTGCGCCGCCGGCGCCGACGCGGCGTCCGGCTGGAAACGGTCCCTTCCGTCCACTGACCCCACCGGCCGGTGGCGCTCCCGGCGGCCCGCGTCCCTTCGTTCCTCGTCCGCCCGGTGCCGGCGGCGTGCCGATGCAGCAGCCGGGCGGCGGTCCGTCTCCGAGTTCCGGCGGTCCGCGCGGACCGCAGCAGCGTGGACGCGGCGGCGCCGACCGTTCCGGTGCGAAGAAGGACCGCGAGACGGAGATGCTGCTCGAAAAAGAGCGGCGGCGAAAGAAGAACCAGGGCGACGACCGCGCGCTCAATCCGTCTTCTACGCTCGAGACGATCGAAATTCCGGACGTGCTAACGGTTCAGGAACTCGCCACGTCGATGATCGTTCCCGCTAAAGACGTCATCAAGGAGCTCATTAAGATGGGCACCATGGCGACGATCAATCAGAACATTCCGGCGCAGACGGCGCAAAACGTCGCGAAGAAGTTCTGCTTCAACGCGGTTATTAAGGAAGCCGGCGAAGAAGTCGTCGTCGAGCAGGAAGAAGACCGACCCGAACTGCTGACGTCGCGTCCGCCGGTCGTCACCGTGCTCGGCCACGTCGACCATGGGAAAACGTCGTTACTCGATAAGATTCGTTTCGCGAACGTCGCCGCTGGCGAAGCCGGCGGCATCACGCAGCGCATCGGCGCGTATACGGTCGAGAAGAACGATCAGAAAGTTACGTTTATCGACACGCCCGGTCACGAGGCGTTCACCGCCATGCGGGCGCGCGGCGCCAAAGTTACCGACGTCGCGATTCTCGTCGTTGCGGCGGACGACGGCGTCATGCCGCAAACGATCGAGGCGATCTCGCATATCAAGGCGGCGAACGTGCCGATCGTCGTTGCGATCAATAAGATGGACCGCGAAGACGCACAACCCGATCGCGTCAAGTCGCAGCTCGCCGAACACGCGTTGCAACCTGTCGAGTGGGGCGGCAAGACCGAAATGGTGCCGGTCTCCGCACGCACGGGCGACGGAATCGATCAACTGCTCGAGACGGTGTTACTCGAAGCCGAGTTACGCGACCTCAAAGCCAATAAGACGCGCCGAGCCACGGGCGTGGTGATCGAGTCGGCGCTCGACAAGGGCCGGGGCGCGGTCGCGACCGTGCTCGTGCAGAACGGCACGTTACGCGTCGGCGACGTGGTCGTCGTCGGATCGGCGTTCGGTAAGATCCGCGCGCTCGTCGACGACAAAGGCAAGCAGGTCAAAAAGGCCGGGCCTTCGATCCCGGTCGAGATCATGGGGCTCTCGGAAGTGCCGAGCGCGGGCGATACGCTCTTGGTCGTCTCCGACGAACGCGTCGCGCGCGAAGCGGCGGCCAAACGCTCGACGCGTCGTAAAGACGTGGCGATCGCCGCAACGTCGGGGCCCCGCGTCTCGCTGGAAAGCTTCATGGCGACGCCGGCGGACGGCGGCAACAAAACGCTCAATCTCATCCTCAAGGCAGACGGACAGGGCGCGGTCGAGGCGCTGCGCGGACGCGTCGAGTCGCTGTCGACCGTGGAAGTCGACATCCGCGTGATCTACGCCGGCGTCGGCGCGATCACGCCGAACGACGTCAACTTGGCGAGTGCTTCCAACGCGGTGCTCATCGGGTTCAACATTCGTCCGGACGAGACGGTCAAACGGCTTGCGGAGAACGAGCAGGTCGACATCCGCTTCTATCAGGTCATCTACGATGTGGAGAACGACCTGAAGAAGGCGATGGTCGGGATGTTGGCGCCGAAATTCCGCGAGATCATCGTGGGGCGTGCGGAAGTTCGCGAAGTGTTCAAGGTATCGAAGGTCGGGACCATCGCCGGCTGTTACGTGCAGAACGGCAAGCTTACGCGTAACGCGAAGGTTCGGATTTTGCGGGATTCGGCGGTTATCTTCGAGTCGGAGCTCGAGTCGCTGCGGCGTTTCAAGGACGACGTGCGGGAAGTCGCTGAGAATTACGAGTGCGGCGTGCAGATCGCTAAGTTCTCCGACCTTAAGGCGGGGGATGTGATCGAGGCGTTTACATCGGAGCTGGTGGCGCCGGAGCCGATTCCGGCTTGATCTCTGGGGCGGCGCCGGGGCTACGGTGGTGGTGCTCCCGGGAACCGGACGCCGATTTCCCATCCGGGGAAATCGGCGCCCTGCGCCGCTCCTCGCTCTCGCGCTTCCAGCGCTCCGCTCGTCGCGGAGCTTCCCGGGAGCACCACCACCGTAGCCCCGGCTCGACGGTCGGTCAAGCGTGATTCTTCGGATACGTAATTTCTATCGGCGTAGCTACGCCGAGGGGTCGCCGCCGACGGCTAAGCGGGCGCTAGTTTTCGCGTGGGTGTTTGGCATTACCGGAGTCGGGACGCTTGCTATGGCCTTGAGTGATCTGACTTCCAAAAGTTTTCTGGGCGCGCTGGCCGGCGCATCTCTGTCGTTTTCGAATAGTTACGGTCAACTTCGAATATATCGCGAACTGTCGCGCGGCGGGGTGATTAACGACATACACGGAAAGCCATCTAAGGACCCATTTGATGCGTCGGGCGTTCCGATTGAGGCGAGAGATAAGCTTGTTTACGCGGTCGCTTTGGCTTGCTATGCCGCTATACTAGCGGCAAAGCTTCGTACAGATTGGAACGAGCCGTCGCTCTGGACGTATGGGATCGCAATATTTGCGTTATTCAGCCTTATCGCTGCGGTGGGTCGGTTTCGCGATTATCGGGCGTTGTCGCGGAATGAGCGAGCGAATCGGCCAGTCGTCTTCAAGCGATGGTCGGCGGGTGGGCGCTGAATGCGCGCACTGTCGCTACCGTTGCAAAAGACGGCTACGCGAATCGCCGTGCCGGCGCAACCGTCGTCAAAGCGGATGCTACTTCTCCTATGGCTATATGGCGCGCTGATCGTCGTCGTTGCGGCCGTAACGATCCTGGAATGGCTTGGTCTCGGGGCGTTTTCTATCTCACCTTATTCGTTCTGAATTTCATGCTGCAGGTGTACCAGTATCGATGTCACCGGCGATCCGTCAACGCGCCGACGCGAGCACGCGGATCGTGGGCGTAGAATGAGCCGGCCTACGACGCGGTCGCAGCGGGAGCGGACGGTGATTCGTACGGCTCGGGCGGCGCAGCGGCGCAAGCGCAAGGCGGACGGGACGGCGACGGGTGGGATGGAGTCGCGGGAGCAGGTGGTCGAGGCGGTAGATCGAGGGGCACGGCGCGATGCTCCGTGGTTTCGGGTTCTGCTGATCGTTGGGGGCGTCGCGACGGCACTTTTGTTGACGCGTCAGGCCTACGATTATTTCGTCGATGCCGGGCGGCCGGGGTTGCAGTCGAACGATTTGTCGAGTGCGGCCGCATCGGTCGTCATGCTTGGCATCATTGCCTTCGCTTGGGTGTTTTTGGCGCGGCGCGGCGCCGGCCGGCGTCTGTGAGGCCGCTTGAGGGCGGGCGTCGAAGAACGGCCCCATGAAACGGGAACGGATGGGGCGGATCGATCACGAGTTGCAGCGCGAGTTGGCTACGGTGATCGCGACCGAACTCAAAGATCCGCGGATGGGATTCGTAACGGTAACGCGGGTCGAGATTACGAGCGATTTGCAGACGGCAAAAGTCTACGTCTCCATTATTGGGGACCGGCATGTCGCTAAGCAGAGCATGCTCGCGCTCGAATCGGCGAAGGGCTTTTTGCGGGGAGCGCTGGGCAGCGGGGTGGCGCTGCGTCACACGCCGGAGCTGACGTTCGTCGAAGATCGTACGACCGAAAAGGCCATTGCACTAAGTCGTATGCTCGCGGCGAGCGCGACGGCGGGAGGAACCGATGATTCAAAGTGACGTGCGGGGTGCGACGACGGGCGACGTCGTTGCCGAACTGCGGCGACGATCGAGCTTCGCGTTCGTGAGCCATGTGAAGCCCGACGGCGATACGCTCGGGGCGGGTCTCGCGCTCGGGCTCGCGCTGCGCGCCGAAGGTAAGCGGGTCGCGTACTTCCAGCAGGATCCGGTGCCGCGCAATTTGCGCTTCCTGCCCGACTCGGACCGCGTCTCACGCGAGCTGCCGCCCGACTTGCCGCCGGATACGCTTTGGGTCTTCTGCGACATGAGCGACACGTCGCGGGCAGGCGAATTCTTGCCCGACATCGACCGCGACAACGTGCTCGATATCGATCACCATCTCGCTAATTCGCGCTTCGGCAAATATAATTACGTCCTCGAGAAAGAATGCTCGACCGGTACGTGCGTGCTCAAATTGCTCGACGCGATGGGGGCGACGATCACGCCCGAGATCGCGACGTGCCTGTTGACAACGATCATGACCGACACGGGCGGATACATGCACTCCAATACGACGGCCGAGGTATTGCGGACGTCGGCCCGGCTCGTCGATCTTGGCGCCGATCAGGAGCGCATCACCGAAGAGATCTTCGCCAATAAGCGCTTTGCGGCGATCGGCTTGCTCGGGGAAGCGCTCGCGACGGCGCGGCTCGAACAAGGCGGCCGTTATTGTTGGTCGCTCGTGGACGACGCGATGCTCGCGCGTCACGGCGCCGATGGCGAAGACACCGAAGAAATCGTGCAGCATCTTCGGTCGGTGGAAGGGGTAGACGTCGCGGCGTTGTTCAAGGCGTACGATGGCGACGTGCGGGGCAGCTTGCGAAGTAACGGACGCGTCAACGTGCAGTCGGCGGCCGGGCGCCTCGGCGGCGGCGGCCATTTTCGCGCATCGGGGTTCACCTACGAGGGCACGGTCGACGACGCGGTCGTCGCCGTTCGCGACGCACTGATCTCCGAGGGCTTATAACTCGAGCGCTACCGCCTGCGCGCAACGCTCCATGCTCGGTTTCGTAAACGTGTTCAAGCCGGCGGGGCCGACGTCGACGCAGGTTGGTGCGCGGGTGCGCAAGATCTTCGGGCGCTTCGGCGATCGGCGGCTGCCCGTCGGCCATCTCGGCACGCTCGACCCGATGGCGGCGGGCGTGTTGCCGCTTGCGCTCGGTAAGGCGACGCGACTCATTCCACTCATCGAAGATCGCCGTAAATCGTACGTCTTCACGCTCGCGCTCGGGCGCGCGACGTCGACTGGCGACGCAACAGGAGCGACGGTGCGAGCGATGCCCGTCCCGGCGGGTGCCGAGGCGGCTTTGCGGGCGGCGGTGCCGCGGTTCGTCGGTGCGATCGATCAAATACCGCCGATGACGAGCGCGCTTCACCACGACGGCGAGCGGCTCTACGATATCGCACGGCGGGGCGAGACGGTCGAGCGCGCGCCGCGACGCATTACCGTGTACGGCTTGGCGTTACTTGGCTACGAGGACGGCGTCGCCCGATTGTCCGTCGCGTGTTCTGAAGGTACGTACGTTCGCACGCTAGCTGAAGATCTGGGCACGGCGATCGGCTGCCCGGCACACATGGGCGCGCTGCTACGCGATGCGTCGGGGCCGTTCGTCTTGTACGACGCACGCACGCTCGACGAGGTCGAGATGGACCCCGATGCGGCGCTCATCGCCCCCGAACGCGTCATTCCATTCCCGACCATCGTGCTCGACGGGCGTGGGTCGGCCGACTTTTGCGCCGGCCGGCTCGTCCCGCTGCCAGCGGGTTCCGCGGCAAAGCACGTGTTCGTCCGCGATTCGCTGCGCGTACTCGTCGGCATCGGGGAACCGGTCGGCGCGCTGCTCGCGCCGCGCAAGGTCTTCGTATGAAAATCCATCATGCGATCGAGGTGCCCGCAACGGAGCGTCCGCTCGTGCTCGCTATAGGCTTTTTCGACGGTCTGCACCGTGGACACCGCGAAATCGTGCGCTCGTTGCTGCGCTTGCGCCGGCCCGGCTATCGTGCCGCGGTGCTGACCTTTCGCAATCATCCCGCGACGCATTTGCGCCCCGACCGCATTCCGCCGCTCATTACGACCGTCGAAGAGCGCGTCGGGCTGCTGGCGTCGACCGGGATCGATGAGTTGTTTCTCGTCCCGTTCGACGACGGCATTGCACGCACGGACGCTCGTTCGTTTCTGGTCGACGTGTTGAGCGGCACGCTCGGCGTACGCGGTCTCGTGACGGGCGAGAACTTTCGCTTCGGCCGCGATCGGCAGGGCGACGCCGCGCTCGCGCGCGAGACGCTCGGCGAGCGCGGCGTTCCGGTTATCGCGGTGCCGCCGCTGATCGATAGCGACGAACGCATTTCGAGCACGCGCATTCGCGCGGCCCTCGTACGCGGTGACGTGGAGACGGCGAATCGCCTGCTCGGCGAGCCGTACACGATCCGCGGTCGCGTGCACCTAGGCTTCGGACGCGGACACGATCTTGGATTTCCAACCGCCAATCTTTCCGTCCCTGCTGAAAAGACGCTGCCGGCCGATGGTGTGTATGCGGCGACGGCCCGTTACGACGGACAGGATTATCGCTGCTTGATGTCGATCGGTTCCAACCCGACGTTTGCCGGCGCGACGCGCTCGGTGGAAGTGTGGTTGCGCGATTTTCGCCGCACGATTTACGGCGAGGAACTGGCCGTCCGCGACCTATCTTTTTTACGCGAGCAGCGAACCTTCGCCGACGCCGGCGCGTTGCTCGAGCAGATGCACGAAGATGCGCTGCACGTGCGCTTTCCGGCGTTCGGCACGTGAGCGGAAGAACTATCAGCTTGGCAACCCTGGTCAGGTCGGCAGCGGGCGCTGCGGCCTTCGTTATTGGCACGGCCGTTGCTGCGGCCGCCGCACCGCATGCGGGCGACGTCGCGCCGGCCTTCGCGGTGCCGCGCACGAACGGCGGGACGTTCTCTTCGATCAGCTTGCGCGGGAAGGCGGCGTACCTGAACTTCTTTGCATCGTGGTGCGGGCCGTGCAACGAAGAAGCGCCCGACGTCGCGCGGTTGTATGCGAAATACCGCTCGCGTAAACTCTCGATGGTCGGCATCGACGAGCAAGAGGATGCATCCAAAGCGAAAGGCTTTGCGGCGAAATACCGTTGGCCGTTTCCGATCGTCGTGGATGGCGGCGACATGGCGCGCGATTACGGCGCTGTCGGTCTCCCGGTGCACGTCTTCATCGGCCGGGACGGTAAGGTGAGCACCTATCGGCTCGGCGAGATGTCGACGCCCGACATCGAAGCCGCACTTCGCAGGATCCTACAATAGCCGCCTAGCGACGCAGTGCGCCGTCGAGCGCCTAGGAAGCGAGGACTTCGAGCGACTTCGCGTCGCGCATGCCTACGCGGGCCGCGCCGCCTTCGCGCACGTCTCCGCGCAAGATCGCACTCGAGAGCGGGTTCGTGACGAGGCGCGCGATGGTCCGTGCGACGTAGCGTGCGCCGCTGCCCGCGGCGATGCTCTCGCGCGCGAGAAATCGTCGCGCGGCGTCGTCGAGTACGATCGTAATTCGCAGCGCGCTCAAGCGGTCGCTGACGAGATGCATCTGCAAATCGACGATGCGCTCGATGTCGCGCTCACCCAGCCCGTTGAAGCGCACCACGTCGTCGATCCGATCGAGAAGTTCCGGGCGCAGGTAGACGTCGAGTTCGTCCGGGTCGGCGTTACTCGTGAGGATAACGACCGCGTGGCGAAAATCGATCGTGCGCCCTTTGGCGTCGGTGATTCGGCCGTCGTCGAGAATTTGCAGGAGGATCGCCGCGACGTCGGCGTGGGCTTTCTCGAATTCGTCGAAGAGCACGACGCTATAGGGCCGGCGGCGCAAGGGTTCGGTCAGTTGCCCGGGCTCGTCGTGGCCGGCGTAGCCTGGCGGGGCGCCCAGCAGGCGCGAGACGGTGTGTGCCTCGGTGTATTCGGTTAGATCGATGCGCAGCAGCGCGTCGTCCGTGCCGAAGATTTCGCTTGCGAGGGCACGCGCGAGTTCGGTCTTGCCGACTCCGCTCGGACCGACGAACAGAAACCCACCGACCGGTTTGCGCGGATCTTTGAGCCCGGCGCGACCGCGGCGTACCGCTTGCGCGACGACGGCGATCGCGGCGTCTTGTCCGACGACGCGCCGCGCCAAATGCTCCTCGAGCGCGAGCAGGCCGCGCGATTGTTCCTCGCTTAGCGTGCCTTGCGGGATGCCGGTCCATTTTGCAACGACGCTCGCGACGTCGGCAACGTCGACGGTTTTTCGGCCGGCGAGCGCGACCGACGCCGACGCCTCGTCGACCAAGTCGATCGCCTTATCGGGTAAGAAACGGTCGACGATGTATCGCGCCGACAGCGACGCTGCGGCGTCGACTGCCGCATCGGTAATCGTGACGCCGTGATGCGTCGCGTACGTGCCGCGCAGTCCGCGCAGAATTGCCGCGGTCTGCTCGATCGTCGGTTCGGCGACGGTCACGGGCTGGAAGCGCCGCTCGAGCGCCGCATCGGCTTCGATATGTTTGCGATATTCGTCGAACGTGGTCGCGCCGATGCATTGCATTTCTCCGCGCGCCAACTCCGGTTTGATCATCGATGAGAGGTCGAGCGAGCCCTCCGCGGCGCCGGCACCGACCAAGGCGTGCAACTCGTCGATAAACACGATAATCTCGCGCGAAGCCTTCTTGATTTCATCGACGATGCGCTTAACGCGTCCCTCGAACTCGCCGCGGTATTTGGTGCCGGCGACGAGTGGGCCGAGCGCGAGTGCGAGCACGCGTTTGTCTTTGAGTACGGCCGGCACGTCGCCGGATGCGATGCGTTGAGCCAGTCCTTCGACGACGGCGGTTTTGCCGACGCCGGGTTCGCCGACGAGCACCGGATTGTTCTTCGAACGCCGCGCCAAAATCGCGATGACCCGTTCGATTTCGACATCGCGTCCGATGACGGGATCGAGTTCCCCGGCACGAGCCGCGGCGGTGAGATCGCGCGAATAAGAGGCAAGCGTCGGCGATCCGCCACGCAAGCGTTTAGCCCAGTCGCGCGGATCGGCGGCCGAGTCGGCGCGCGGCTGGGCGCCGCGCGAGAAGCGGTCGATCGCGAACGTCGCTCCAACTGCCAGTGCGACGGCCGCGACGGCCGTTCCGACGAGCGGGACGATGGCGGCCCGCCGGTTGCGCGCGCACTGCGGGCAGACGTCCGCTTGGACCCACGCGCCGCCGCGCAACGCGTAGTCTCGAACGGTCGCGGGCCGCGTACCGCACGTTTCGCAGACCGGTGTCATCGTTTCGAAGCTACTCGCCGTCATGAGGTGTAGTTTCACGAGAAGAGTCGCAAGGACCGCCCGGACGGCGCCCGCAATACGCTACCGATCATGGCCTATATCATCACGGAACCGTGCATTGGCACAAAGGACAAATCGTGCGTCGACGTTTGCCCGGTCGATTGCATCCACGGTAAGGAAGACGATAAGCAGCTGTTCATCGATCCCGAGGTCTGTATCGATTGCGGCGCCTGCGTGTCTGCCTGCCCCGTGGAAGCGATCTATGCCGATTCCGACGTTCCCGACAAGTGGAACAATTACATCGCCGTCAACGCCGAGTATTTTAAGGCGTCTTAGGTTCATTGCCCGCCGTACGCGCCATCGATGCGAGCAAAACGTACGGCGATTCAGGGGGCGAACCCGTCCGCGCGCTGGACCGCGTTTCGCTCTCGGTTCAGGCCGGCGAGATCGTCGCTCTCGTCGGCCCGAGCGGCTGTGGAAAAAGTACACTACTTAACCTTATTGGCTGCGTCGATCTTCCGTCAGACGGGACGATCGAAATCGAGGGGCGCGCGACGGGTGCGCTCAAAGACGACGCGCTAACGGAATTGCGCCGCACTAAGATCGGCACCGTTTTCCAATTTTTTAATTTGCTACCGGCTATGACGATCGGCGAGAACGTAGCACTGCCACTGGTCCTCGGGCGACGGCCGCGCGCCGAGATTACCGAACGCGTGCGAGCCGCACTGGAGCGCGTCGGCATCGCCGAAAAGATCGACGCGTACCCATCGCAAGTGTCGGGCGGGCAGATGCAGCGTGCCGCCGTAGCTCGTGCGACCGTTCACGAGCCTGCGATCGTACTTGCCGACGAACCGACCGGAAATCTCGATTCGCAGAGCGGCCGGGACGTGCTCGAACTGCTGCGACGGGCCGCATCGGCCGGACGCGCGGTCGTCATGGCGACGCATTCAGGCGAAGCGGCCGGCATCTGCGACCGAATCGTCCGCATGCGCGATGGAAGAATCGTTAGCGGGTAGGCATTCCGTCATCGTTTCCGATGGGGACTTTTGCCGGTAGTAATCTCGTCCATTAGGTCGTCTGACGCTCTTCGCTGATGTTTGAAGACGATCGAACGTAATTCTTACACAACAATACCAATTTCGTACGTCGATCCCGCATTGTGCGTCGTAATATCGCGGGCGTACAATACGTTCAAGATGCGTCGCCGCTTATAAAGCGCACGATGCGTTGCATCGCTCCACTAGGGAAGCACCGAACACCATGTTTCGCGGGATTCTGCGTTGGCGCAAGGCTTTAAGTCTTGCGGCGATCGCTTGTACGTCGTTCCAGTCCCTCGTTTTGGTCGCGGCTACCGCCGGTCGCGCCGAAGGAGGCTCGTTCGATGCGTACGCACAGGCCGTGCTCGCGAGCGCGCCGTTCGCGTATTACCGGTTGAGCGAGACTGCCGGTACCGTTGCGGTCGACGATTCGGGAAGTAATCTCAACGGCGCCATCGGCTCTAAGGTCACGCTCGGCGCTCCCAGTCTTCTTGCGTGTTGCACGAGCACCGCCGAAACGTTCACGAGCTCGACCGTCTCGCCGGTCGACACCATTTCCGTGCCGGTGAGCGCCGCATTTCAAGCGTCGGCGGCGCTGTCGTTGGAAGCGGCGGTCGCTTTCGGCAGCGCACCGGTAACGTATTCGGTACTTTTCGGCTACGGCACCGACGCGTCGTTCGCACCGTACATGCTCTACGTCGAGTCGGGCGGGCATCTAGCCGCTCAGATGTATTTAACGGGCGGTAAAGTTTCCGTAAGCTCGCCATCGATCGTCGCGACCGGGGTTACGTATCACGTCGCGGCGACGTACGACGGAAAGGCCTTGCGCCTCTTCGTCGACGGCGCGCAAGTCGCTAGCCGCGCCGCATCGGGGACGCTAACCGGCTACGACTCGACGCACGGGTTTGCGATCGCGGAAGACGGCGGGTACACGTCTCCGCACTTTAACGGAACGTTGCAGCACGTGGCGCTCTTCGCTCGCGCGCTGCCTGCCTCCGAAATCGCCACGCACTATTCGACGAGCACCTTCGTCGCGCCGAAGCCCACGCCCACCGCCACGCCCGCCGCGACGGCGACCCCCACGTCCCAGCCGACCGCAGCGCCGACGCCGACGCTAACGCCGACTCCGGTAGCCACGGATACGCCGACGCCGACGGCTGCGCCGACCGCGACCCCTACGGCTGTACCGACCGCGACGCCGACGGCCGCGCCGACCGGGACCCCTACGGCTGCACCGACCGTGACGCCGACGGCCGCCCCGACCCCGACGGCTACGGCTGCTCCAACCGGGACGGCTACGGCTGCTCCGACCGCGACGCCGACGGCAGCTCCGACTGCGACGCCGACGCCGACGGCCGCACCGACAGCGGCGCCTACGGCCACACCGACGGCGACGCCGGGCGCGTTCGATGCATATGCATCGGCGGTAACGGCGAGTGGGCCGTTTGCGTATTATCGCCTCGGCGAAACAACGGGCGGCGTGGCCGCCGACGCGTCCGGCAATGCATTGAGCGGGTCGCTCGGCACTGCGGTTACCAAGGGCGTTACGGGTCTCTTGCCGTGCTGCGCGAGCACGGCGATGTCGTTCGGCGGGTCGCAAGCCAATAAGGCGACGACCGTGTACGTCGCGCCGAATGCGACCTTCCAGGCGACGAGCGCCCTGTCGTTGGAAGGCGTCGCTTCGTTTGCAACGGCGCCGACCTCGTACTCGACATTCTTCGGTTATGGCAGCGACGTGTCGTTTGCGCCGTACTTACTCTACGTTAGCGCTTCCCATCAAATCGCGGTACAGATCTATCTCTCCGGCGGGAAGTCGACGCTCGTAGCGCCGGCGGCGCTCGTGACGGGCAAGACGTATCACATCGCGGCGACCTACGACGGCGCCGCGGTCCGCCTGTACGTCAATGGCGCCCAAGTCGCGATGCGTGCGGCTTCGGGTACGATTCTCGGCTTCGATTCGACACACGGCTTCGCGATCGGTGAGGACGGCGGTTACGTGTCGCCGATGTTCAACGGTACGCTGCAGCACGTCGCGTTATACGGACGCGCACTGTCTGCGGCGGAAGTGAGCAAACACGTGGCCGCTAGCGGAATCGCTACGCAGCCAACGCCGACGGCCGCACCGACCGCAGCTCCGTCGGCGACGCCGACGGCCGCACCGACCGCGACGCCGGTTGCGACCGCGCCGCCGACTGCTGCACCGAGTGCGACGCCGCTCCCAACGCCTGCCGGTCCGGCCCTGGCCGATCCGCCGCAGTTGGTTAGCAGCGGCGGCAGCCTGACCTTTAACGTAACGGCGCAAATCGATCCGGCGACGGGCAATCCGACGTTCTGGTACAACGGCGCCAGAGTTCCGCCGACGTTGCATCTGGTGCCGGGCGATACGCTGTACGTGCACTTTACCAATAATCTGCCGGTGCTGCCGGCGGGCTCGGGCTACACCAACACCTCGAGCTTGCACTATCACGGCCTGCACGTGAGCCCGCAAGCTCCCGCCGACGACTCGATCGACATGCTTGCGGCGCCGGGCCAGACGCTGAACTACACGGTTGCGATTCCCACGACGCAACCCGGTGGATTGTACTGGTACCACACGCACGCGCACGGCGAAGCAGAGCGCCAGACGCTGGCGGGGATGTCGGGGGCGCTAGTGATCGACGGCATCGCGGGGTCGGTGCCTCAGGTTGCGGGACTGCCCGAGCACGTGCTGGTGGTGCGAGACGCGCCGCTTCCCGGGCACGCCTTACCCGCGGCGAACCGCAAGCAAGTCTTAGCGATGCAGTGGGCGATGCAGCACGGCGTTGCGATGCACGGGAGCGCGATGCCCGGTGGAACGAGCCGGATGCAGGCCATGGGCGGACTGCGCGCGCGCACGGAAGTGCACGGGCGCAGTAACGCTGCGACGCGCAATCCGTACGTGACGCAAGTGCCGCGCTTCCGGCTGCGGCCCCAGGCGACCAGCGCCGACCAGCATTGCGTGGTAGGGTCGCCCGAGGCGCCGACGACGGCGCTGACGGTCAACGGCCAGACGCAGCCGGCGATCGCGATTGCTCCGGGAGAGACGCAATTCTGGCGGGTGGTCAACGCGGGTGCGGACACCTATTTGGATCTGGCGATCGATAACGCGCAACTGACGGTTGTGGCGATCGACGGTGTGCCGCTGTCGCAAGGGATCAACACGCCGCAGACGCTGACGGTGAACGACTACGTGCTACCGCCCTCGAGCCGGGTGGAGTTCACGGTAACGGGTCCGGCGGCGGGGACGCAAGCGTACCTGCGCACGCAATGCTTCGACTCGGGTTCCAGCGGCGTGGCCATGCCGGCGCAGATCCTCGCGTCGCTGTATCCGTACGGCCCGCTCCGCCCAAAACGTTCCGCTGCTTCGCATCCCGTCAATGCCGCACGCGGTCGCGCTCCGTTACCGTTACATGACGTGGGCGTGTCGCGACCGGCGCAGCCGCGGCCTCCCGATATAAGTCTCGAAGCGCGGACGATGCGCGGTATGCCTATGGACGGCATGCGGACGGGCAGCATGCCGATGCGTGCCACCGTGCTCGCGGGTCGTAGACGGCTATCGGCGAGTGCGATCATGAGCACGCCCGTGGCGCTGACGCGGACGATTTCGTACTCGGATCAGAATACGATCGACGGTTACGCCTACGACCCGGCGGCACCGCCGCGCTATTACGCGCAAGTCGGCACGGCGCAGGATTGGACGATCGTCAACGCCTCGACGCAAGTGCACACGTTCCACATCCACCAAATTCACTTCGTGCTCGAAGCGATAAACGGCGTCAATCAAGCGCAGCAGTATGTCATGGACAACGTCAACGTACCGCCGAACGGCTCGGTGCGGGTGCGGCTGGACTTCTCCGATCCGTCGATCGTCGGCACGTTTCTGTTCCACTGCCACATCCTCTCGCACGAGGATCAGGGCATGATGGCGAAGATTCGGGTCGGCACGTCGCCGCCGCTTGGGACCGATAAGAATAGCGTGTCGCTTGCGTCGTCGAGCGCGCCGCCGCAAACCGTCAATGTCTCGGGCGGTAAGGTGCCGTACAGCGTCACGGGTTGCGATGGCGTCGCGAACGCGACGGTCAACGGCAGTGCGATCGCGCTCGCGCCGGTAGCGGCGGGTTCGTGTCTCCTGACGATCGCCGACGCCTCATCGCCATCCCTGACGGCGACGGTCGACGTCACCGTTACGGCCGGCGCGCCGACGATGACCCTTTCACCGAATGCGGTCAGCTTCGCCGACCCGACCGCATCGCCGCTCAACGTGACGATCGTCGGCGGCACGGCTCCATTTGCGCTCGGAGGCTGCGCCGGCATCGCCGGGGCTTCAATAACCGCACGCACGCTTTCCGTAACGCCGCAGTCCGCAGGCGCATGCTCGCTCGTCGTTAGTGATGTAAATAACGTGTCGGCTTCGCTCGCCGTGTCGGTGAACGCTGCGCCGGCGACTACGGCGCAGGATAATCTAACGTTCCATCACGACACTGCGCGCAGCGGATGGTATGCCGCCGAGACGGCACTGACGACCGGCAACGTGAATGCTTCAGCGTTCGGATTGCGCGGCACGCTCGTCGCGCCGAGCGGCATGCCGGCGATGAGCAAGGTCGTCGCTCAGCCGCTCTTTGCCTCCAACGAGCCGACGGCTGACGGCCTGACGCACAACCTCGTGCTCGTCGCGTCTACGTCGGCGCAAGTCTATGCCTACGACGATCAAACATTTGCGCTCGTCTGGCATCATGACTTCACGGGACCGGGCGTCGTGCCGCAACCTTGGACGGACTCCGGTTGCGCCGATATCAACCCGGTGTACGGGATCGTCGGCACGCCTGTCATCGATCGTAAGCGCGACCGCATGTACGTCGTCGTGGCCACGGATGAAAACGGGACGCCTGCGATGCGATTGCACGCGCTTTCGCTTGCGACCGGCGCGGACGCCGTCGCCCCGACCGCGATCGCGCAAACCATCGCCCGGGCGGGCGGCGGCACGACGTCGCTCAGTCCGCTCAATAATATGAATCGTGCGGCGCTGCTCGAGGCGAACGGCAACGTCTACGTGGCGCTTGCGTCGCACTGCGACTTCGCGAGTGCGACGACGCACGGGTGGATGCTCTCGTACGATGCTTCGACCTTGCGCGTGACGGGTTCGCTCGCCGAGACCAATGGCGTCACCTCGCGAAATCTCTATCTCGGCGATCCGTGGATGAGCGGCTTCGGACCGGCGGCGGACGCGCAGGGCAACGTCTATTTCGCGACCGGTAACGGTGCGTATAACGGTACCAACGACTTTGCCATGTCGGTGATCAAGGTGCCGGGCAACCTCGATCTGGCAGCCGGTTCGACGTTCACGCCACAAAGCGCGCAAGCCGATTCCGACCACGATCTCGATCTCGGATCGGGCGGCGTCGTGCTCTTCCCAGATCAGCCGGGGCCGTATCCGCGCCAATTATTGCAAGGCGGCAAGTGCTCCTATAATCCCACCGGCGGTTGGCCGTGCTGGAAGTACGTCCTCAACCGAGATGCCCTTGGCGGACAGCAGTCCAATAACGCGGGCGCACTCGGCGTTCAAAACATGGCTGGCGCCATGTTCGGCGGCCCCGCCTATTTCCGCGATGCAACGAAGCAACATGTGATTTACGGCGGCGATCCGCTTATCGACTTCGTGGTCGCGCCTAATGCAAACGGTGTTATGACGTTGGCGCCGAGTTCGCAGTCCAGCGTCGGGTGTTTGATCTGTCGCGACTCCGGCGGCTCGCAGCCGGTCGTTTCATCGAACGGCACGACTAGTGGAACCGCGATCGTTTGGGTCATCAAGGGCAATCCGCCGACCGGTGGTCCGCTCACGCTGTACGCCTTCGATGCGCTGAAAATGGGTGCGCCGCTCTTCTTTGGCCAGGCCGGAAGTTGGACGGTTTCCAGTGGTGCGAGCTACGTCGCCTCGGCGCTAACGTCGCCGACCGTCGCGAACGGTCGGGTCTATGTGCCGGTCGACGGCGGGGTGGCGGTTTTCGGACTCAAGTCGAACGCCATGACGATGTCACGCAGCCGTTATGCGACTCCTCGAAAACGATGAATCTGTTGGATGACGGAACGAGTTTGCCAAGTAGACGCCATTCCATAACGGCGCCACGGTTTGTCGTCTGCCTCGCTCCGTCTCCAATATGAGGGGCTCGATGTCGCATTTCCGTCGTTTTGTGCGAAAAGCGCTATGCGTTGCAGGCATCACGCTGGTGGGCACGCCGTCGCTTGCGGCGCCGCTTGGTACGCCACCGCAGCGAACCGTGCGCAGTGCGAATGCGACGAACGATCCGTACGTGGCCGCGGTGCTCGGCAGCACACCCTTGGCGTATTATCCGCTTGGGGAGACGTCCGGTACGACGGCCTTCGATGCATCCGGCAACGGGCTCAATGCGACGATCGGTTCTCATGTGGCGATCGGTTCGCCCGGTTTGATGCCGTGTTGCTCGGCCACGGCGATGAGCTTTGCCGGTTCGGCGCAGAATGCGTCGTCGACGGTCGACGTGCCGGCGAACTCCGCTTTTCAAGCGACGACCGCGCTTTCGATGGAAGGCGTCTTCTCGTTCGCGGTGCAGCCGAAGACGTACACCGTGCTTTTCGGTTATGGCGACGACCACGCATACGCGCCGTTCGATCTCTATTTTAACGCGACCGGACAGCTAGTCGCCCAACTGAACTTTGCCGGTGGCGCAAAAACGGTCGCGACGCCCGCGCTCAAGGCGAATACCACCTATCACGTCGCCGCGACGTTCGACGGCACGACGTTCGCGTTGTACCTAAACGGCGTACGCGTAATGTCGCGTGCCGTGTCCGGTACGCTCGCAGGCTATGATGCAACCCACGGTTTCGTTATTGCGGACGACGGTGGTTTCGCGGATCCTCAGTTCGACGGTACGGTGCAACACGTCGCTCTCTATCGTCGTGCGCTCCCGGCGAGTGAAATCGCATCGCACTACGCCGCCAGCGGTATTGGCACGCCGCCAACGCCGACGCCGACGCCGACGGCCGCGCCGACCGCAACTCCGTCGGCGAAGCCGACGGTCGCACCGACTGCGACGCCGACCACTGGTCCAACGTCGACGCCGACGGCCGTACCGAGTGCGACGCCGCTCCCGACGCCTGCCGGTCCGGCTTTGGCCGATCCGCCGCAGTTGGTCAGCAGCGGCGGCAGCCTGACCTTTAACGTAACGGCGCAAGTCGATTCCGCGACGGGCAATCCGACGTTCTGGTACAACGGCGCCAGAGTTCCGCCGACGTTGCATCTGGTGCCGGGCGATACGCTGTACGTGCACTTTACCAATAATCTGCCGGTGCCGCCGGCGGGCTCGGGCTACACCAACACCTCGAGCTTGCACTATCACGGCCTGCACGTGAGCCCGCAAGCTCCCGCCGACGACTCGATCGACATGCTTGCGGCGCCGGGCCAGACGCTGAACTACACGGTTGCGATTCCCACGACGCAACCCGGTGGATTGTACTGGTACCACACGCACGCGCACGGCGAAGCAGAGCGCCAGACGCTGGCGGGGATGTCGGGGGCGCTGGTGATCGACGGCATCGCGGGGTCGGTGCCTCAGGTTGCGGGACTGCCCGAGCACGTGCTGGTGGTGCGAGATGCGCCGCTTCCCGGCCACGCCTTACCCGCGGCGAACCGCAGGCAAGTCTTAGCGATGCAGTGGGCGATGCAGCACGGCGTCGCGATGCACGGGAGTGCGATGCACGGTGGAACGAGCCGGATGCCCGCGATGGGAGCGCTGCGCGCGCGCACGGAAGTGCACGGGCGCAGTAACGCTGCGACGCGCAATCCGTACGTGACGCAAGTGCCGCGCTTCCGGCTGCGGCCCCAGGCGACCAGCACCGACCAGCATTGCGTGGTAGGGTCCCCCGAGGCGCGGGCGACGGCGCTGACGGTCAACGGCCAGACGCAGCCGGCGATCGCGATTGCTCCGGGAGAGACGCAGTTCTGGCGGGTGGTCAACGCGGGTGCGGACACCTATTTGGATCTGGCGATCGATAACGCGCAACTGACGGTTGTGGCGATCGACGGTGTGCCGCTGTCGCAAGGGATCAACACGCCGCAGACGCTGACGGTGAACGACTACGTGCTACCGCCCTCGAGCCGGGTGGAGTTCACGGTAACGGGTCCGGCGGCGGGGACGCAAGCGTACCTGCGCACGCAATGCTTCGACTCGGGTTCCAGCGGCGTGGCCATGCCGGCGCAGATCCTCGCGTCGCTGTATCCGTACGGCCCGCTCCGCCCAAAACGTTCCGCTGCTTCGCATCCCGTCAATGCCGCACGCGGTCGCGCTCCGTTACCGTTACATGACGTGGGCGTGTCGCGACCGGCGCAGCCGCGGCCTCCCGATATAAGTCTCGAAGCGCGGACGATGCGCGGTATGCCTATGGACGGCATGCGGACGGGCAGCATGCCGATGCGTGCCACCGTGCTCGCGGGTCGTAGACGGCTATCGGCGAGTGCGATCATGAGCACGCCCGTGGCGCTGACGCGGACGATTTCGTACTCGGATCAGAATACGATCGACGGTTACGCCTACGACCCGGCGGCACCGCCGCGCTATTACGCGCAAGTCGGCACGGCGCAGGATTGGACGATCGTCAACGCCTCGACGCAAGTGCACACGTTCCACATCCACCAAATTCACTTCGTGCTCGAAGCGATAAACGGCGTCAATCAAGCGCAGCAGTATGTCATGGACAACGTCAACGTACCGCCGAACGGCTCGGTGCGGGTGCGGCTGGACTTCTCCGATCCGTCGATCGTCGGCACGTTTCTGTTCCACTGCCACATCCTCTCGCACGAGGATCAGGGCATGATGGCGAAGATTCGGGTCGGCACGTCGCCGCCGCTTGGGACCGATAAGAATAGCGTGTCGTTTGCGTCGTCGAGCGCGCCGTCGCAGACCGTCAATGTCTCGGGCGGTACGGCGCCGTACAGCGTCACGGGTTGCGACGGCGTCGCGAACGCGACGGTCAACGGTAGTGCGATTGCACTCGCGCCGGTAGCGGCGGGTTCGTGTCTCCTGACGATCGCCGACGCGTCGTCGCCCTCCTTAACCACAAACATTTCGATTAACGTGGCTGCGGGCGCGCCGACGATGACCCTTTCACCGAATGCGGTCAGCTTCGCCGACCCGACCGCATCGCCGCTCAACGTGACGATCGTCGGTGGCAAGCCTCCGTATGCGCTGGGCGGTTGCGATAACATCGCGGGCGGATCCATTGCCGCGCGGACGTTATCGGTAACGCCGAAAGCGGCCGGCGTTTGTTCGCTCGTCGTTACCGACGCAAATAATGCCGCCGCCTCGCTCGCCGTGTCGGTGAACGCGGCGCCGACGGGCTCTGCGCAAGACAATCCGACGTTCCATCAGAACGCAGGGCGCACCGGCTGGTATGCCGCCGAGACGGCGTTGACGACTGCGAATGTCGCGAGTACGTCATTCGCGCGCGTCGGGACGCTGACGGTTCCGAGCGGGGCGGCGGGGTTGAGCAAGGTGTACGCGCAGCCGCTCTACGCGTCGAACGAACCAACGTCGGACGGCCTGATGCATAATCTGGTCATCGTGGCCGGCTCGTCGGGGCAGCTCTACGCGTACGACGATCAGACGTTAGCGGTCGTCTGGCATCACGACTTCACGGGCCCGGGCGTCGTGCCGCAGCCTTGGACCGATTCGGGATGTACGGACGTTTCTCCATACGAGGCCATCACGAGCACCCCCGTCATCGATCGCGCGCTCGACCGCATGTTCGTGGTCGTAGGGACCGATGACAACGGGACGCCCGTAATGCGTATCCACGCGATCTCGCTGTCGAGCGGTGCAGAACTTGGTACGCCGACCGTCATCGCGCAAACGGTCGCGCACGGTGGCACGACCGCGTCGTTCAGCCCGCTATATAACTTCGCTCGCGCGGCGCTGCTCGAGGCCAACGGGTCGGTCTATGTTTCCTTCGGTTCACACTGCGATTATAAGGCAGCAACGACGCACGGCTGGCTCTTCGCTTTCGACGCAAAGACGCTCAAGATGAGCGCGTATCTCGATGATACCAACGGCCCGCAGACGGGCGTCCAACTCGGTTCGGCGTGGATGTCGGGTTACGGGCCGTCTGCGGACGCCTCGGGGAACGTCTACGTCGCGACCGGCAATGGCGCATACGACGGAATCGCCAGCTTTTCCATGTCCGTGCTCAAGCTGCCGGGGAATTTAGATCTCGCCGCGCACGATTCGTTCACGCCGGCTACGCAAGCCAAGGATTCGGCGTACGATCTCGATTTGGGCTCGGGCGGCGTCATGCTGCTGCCCGATCAGAACGCGCCGGCGCGGCACCAATTAATTGCCGGCGGCAAATGTTCGTATCACGACGCCGGCGTGCATCAGAACTGTTGGAAGTTCATCCTCAACCGGGATCGCCTTGGCGGCTTCGCTACGAGCAACACAGGCGCGCTGTGGGCAGGTGATACGGGTGGCTGGATGCTCGGTGGACCGGCGTATTTCCAAGATGCAGCCGGCGTTGCGCACATCATTTACGGCGGCCAGCCACTATACGATTACGCGCTGCGCGAACCGGCGGGCGGGCCACCGTCGCTGTCGGCTTCGACGTACGCGAACGTGGGCTGTCTCGTATGCTCGGCCGGGGGCGGTTCGCAGCCGATCGTCTCCTCGAACGGCGTTCGCAGCGGCACTGCGATTGCATGGGCGGTCAAGGCGAATCCTACCGCCGGCGGAACGCTCGGCCTATTTGCCTTCGATGCGCTCAAAATGGGCAAGCCGTTGTTCTACGCCGATACGGGCGGGTGGTATCCCGCGAGCGGCAACACGCGGGTCGGCAACGCCTTTATCTCGCCGCTCGTTGCCAATGGCAAGGTCTACGCTCCATACGAAGGCGGCGTGGCCGTCTTCGGTTTACGTTCGACGGCGTTGCGGCAAGCACGCCGTTTGGGAGGCAAACGATGAGTAAACTATTCGCAACCATCGCGACGCTCGCGGTCGGCGTGGCGTCGACCATCGCGACGGCGGATGCTCAGGTCGTTCGCCGTCTTCCGGCTGCTATGCCGTCCGCGATGCGGGCGGCGGCTCCGATGCAGGCAACACCCGCCGAGCGCGCTCGAGCGCACGCGTCGGCGAACCGTAAATGGCACCGCAGTCTACACACGGCGTACGGAACGATCGCGAGCATGACGGGCGATACGCTCATGCTGCACTTGCGCGACGGGCATTCGCTCACGGTCGATGCGACGATCGCGGTCGCCAACGATGCCTACTCGGCGCCGCTGTTCGTCGGTAAGATGGTCAGTGTCGAAGGTGCGATGCGCGGCAACGTCTTCGCGGCAAACGACATCTTCCGGGTCGACACGCTCGCCGGACTGCCGCCTGACCGGTAATTAGCGGACTCCAAGTTCTGCGCGTGCCGGCGACGCCTACCCGTAGGTCTTTCGGCATTCTCCGACGCATAGAAGGTCGTTGGGCCCCCCTCTGGAACCGGCGTGTGCTCGGCGGCGTTGGGTATGGTGACACGCGCACGTCGATGTAAGACGTCCGATATACCATCGTTCGCACGCCTGCCGCGCTGAATGCGCCCGCCGTGTCGCTCGATCAAGAAAGCTGCGGACACCATGTACAGTATTCGCCCGTGTGTGCGCGACGCTCGCCGTCACGTCACGCTTGCCCCCACCTCGTGCGAATGACTGCGCTTCGTCGTCTCGTCAAGCGAGCGATGTTCGCCGCAACGTTGGGCGTCGCCGGCGCCATATCGTTTGCGCAGCTGCACGCACTGCCCGTAGCAGCTGCGGGTGGAAGCGACCCGTATCGCACCGCCGTCTCGTCGAGCAAGCCGCTCGCCTACTATCCGCTCGACGAACGCTCCGGTACGACGGCGACCGACGCTTCGGGCCACGGCTATAACGCCGCGATCGGTCGGGACGTGCGAATCGGCACGCCAAGCCTGCTTCCATGTTGTACTGCCACGTCGATGACGTTTTCAGGTACGGCGCGCACGGCCGCCTCTACCGTGGACGCACCTGCCGGCGCGGCGTTTCGTGCAACCACCGGGCTAACGATGGAAGGCGTGTTTTCCTTCGCCACACAGCCGGTGACGTACGCCGTACTCTTCGGCTACGGCGACGATCGGATCTACGCGCCATACGAGATGTACTTCAGCTCGACGGGCCAGATCGTAGCGCAAGTGCGGGTGGCAGCCGGGGCGAAGACGATTGCGACCTCACCGCTCAAGCCAAACACGGCCTATCATGTGGCAGCGACGTACGATGGTACGACGTTCGCCATCTATCTCAATGGCACGCGTCGTGCGTCGCGCGCCGTGAGTGGCTCGCTCGTGGGCTACGATGCAACGCACGGGCTCGTCATCTCCGATGACGGCGGTTTGATCGATCCCCGCTTCGACGGCAGCGTGCAGCACGTCGCCGTGTATGGACGTCCACTTGCTGCGAACGAGGTCGCATCGCACTACGCCGCAAGCGGTATTGGCGCGACGCCGACGCCGACGTCGACGCCGATTGTCGCACCGACCGCGACGCCCACGGCGGCACCAAGTCCAACGCCGACCGTTGTGCCGACTGCGAAGCCGACCGCTGGTCCAACGTCGAAGCCGACGGTCGCACCGACTGCGACGCCGACCACTGGTCCAACGTCGACGCCGACGGCCGTACCGAGTGCGACGCCGCTCCCGACGCCTGCCGGTCCGGCACTCGCCAATCCGCCGCAGTTGGTCAGTAGCGGCGGCAGCCTGACCTTTAACGTGTCGGCGCGAGTCGATCCGGCGACGGGCATTCCTACGTTCTGGTACAACGGCGGCAAAGTTCCGCCGACGTTGCATTTGGTGCCGGGCGATACGCTGTACGTGCACTTTACCAATAATCTGCCGGTGCCGCCGTCTGGTTCGGGCTACACCAATAGCTCGAGCTTGCACTATCACGGCCTGCACGTGAGCCCGCAAGCGCCGGCCGACGACTCGATCGACATGCTGGCGTCGCCGGGCCAAATGCAGAACTACACCGTTGCGATTCCCACGACGCAGTCGGCTGGATTGTACTGGTACCACACGCACGCGCATGGCGAAGCGGAGCGCCAGACGCTGGCGGGGATGTCGGGGGCGCTGGTGATCGACGGCATCGCGGGGTCGGTGCCTCAGGTTGCGGGACTGCCCGAGCACGTGCTGGTGGTGCGAGACGCGCCGCTTCCCGGGCACGCCTTACCCGCGGCGAACCGCAAGCAAGTCTTAGCGATGCAGTGGGCGATGCAGCACGGCGTTGCGATGCACGGGAGCGCGATGCCCGGTGGAACGAGCCGGATGCAGGCCATGGGCGGACTGCGCGCGCGCACGGAAGTGCACGGGCGCAGTAACGCTGCGACGCGCAATCCGTACGTGACGCAAGTGCCGCGCTTCCGGCTGCGGCCCCAGGCGACCAGCGCCGACCAGCATTGCGTGGTAGGGTCGCCCGAGGCGCCGACGACGGCGCTGACGGTCAACGGCCAGACGCAGCCGGCGATCGCGATTGCTCCGGGAGAGACGCAATTCTGGCGGGTGGTCAACGCGGGTGCGGACACCTATTTGGATCTGGCGATCGATAACGCGCAACTGACGGTTGTGGCGATCGACGGTGTGCCGCTGTCGCAAGGGATCAACACGCCGCAGACGCTGACGGTGAACGACTACGTGCTACCGCCCTCGAGCCGGGTGGAGTTCACGGTAACGGGTCCGGCGGCGGGGACGCAAGCGTACCTGCGCACGCAATGCTTCGACTCGGGTTCCAGCGGCGTGGCCATGCCGGCGCAGATCCTCGCGTCGCTGTATCCGTACGGCCCGCTCCGCCCAAAACGTTCCGCTGCTTCGCATCCCGTCAATGCCGCACGCGGTCGCGCTCCGTTACCGTTACATGACGTGGGCGTGTCGCGACCGGCGCAGCCGCGGCCTCCCGATATAAGTCTCGAAGCGCGGACGATGCGCGGTATGCCTATGGACGGCATGCGGACGGGCAGCATGCCGATGCGTGCCACCGTGCTCGCGGGTCGTAGACGGCTATCGGCGAGTGCGATCATGAGCACGCCCGTGGCGCTGACGCGGACGATTTCGTACTCGGATCAGAATACGATCGACGGTTACGCCTACGACCCGGCGGCACCGCCGCGCTATTACGCGCAAGTCGGCACGGCGCAGGATTGGACGATCGTCAACGCCTCGACGCAAGTGCACACGTTCCACATCCACCAAATTCACTTCGTGCTCGAAGCGATAAACGGCGTCAATCAAGCGCAGCAGTATGTCATGGACAACGTCAACGTACCGCCGAACGGCTCGGTGCGGGTGCGGCTGGACTTCTCCGATCCGTCGATCGTCGGCACGTTTCTGTTCCACTGCCACATCCTCTCGCACGAGGATCAGGGCATGATGGCGAAGATTCGGGTCGGCACGTCGCCGCCGCTTGGGACCGATAAGAATAGCGTGTCGTTTGCGTCGTCGAGCGCGCCGTCGCAGACCGTCAATGTCTCGGGCGGTACGGCGCCGTACAGCGTCACGGGTTGCGACGGCGTCGCGAACGCGACGGTCAACGGTAGTGCGATTGCACTCGCGCCGGTAGCGGCGGGTTCGTGTCTCCTGACGATCGCCGACGCGTCGTCGCCCTCCTTAACCACAAACATTTCGATTAACGTGGCTGCGGGCGCGCCGACGATGACCCTTTCACCGAATGCGGTCAGCTTTGCCGACCCGACCGCATCGCCGATCAACGTAACCATCGCCGGTGGTGCGGCGCCCTACGCATTCGCCGGCTGCGCGGGAATCGCGTCGGGCTCCGTAACGGCGCAAACGCTGACCGTGACGCCGCGAACCGCCGGCGCATGCTCGATCGTCGTTACCGCCGCCAATAATGCCGTCGCTTCGCTTGCCGTGTCGGTGAACGCGTCGCCGGTCACCTCGGCCCAAGATAATCTAACGTTCCATCGCGACGCCGCCCGCACGGGTTGGAATGCGGCCGAGGCGGCATTGACGACGAGTAACGTCAACGCGGCGACGTTCGGTCTGCTCAGGACCCTCACTGCGCCGAGCGGCGTGCCGGCGATGAACAAGGTGATCGCGCAGCCGCTCTTCGTTTCGAACCAACCGGTATCGGGCGGGACGACGCATAATCTCGTGCTCGTCGCATCGACGTCGGGGCAAATCTATGCTTTCGACGATCGGACCTATGCGCTCGTATGGCATCACGACTTTACGCGGCCGGGCGTCGTGCCGCAGCCTTGGACGGACTCCGGTTGCGGTGATATCAATCCGACGTACGGCATCGTCGGCACCCCCGTGATCGATCGCCGGCTCGACCGGCTGTACGTCGTCGTTGCGACGGACGATAACGGCACGCCGGCAATGCGTATCCACGCATTGTCGCTTGTCACCGGTGCCGACGCCGTCGCGCCGAGCGATGTGGCGCAGACGATCGCGCGCGTCGGCGGCGGCACGACGTCGATCAGCCCGCTCAATAATATGAATCGTGCGGCGCTGCTCGAGGCCAACGGGAACGTCTACGTCGCCCTCGGGTCGCATTGCGACAATGCGAGTGCCACGACCCATGGGTGGATCCTCTCCTACGACGCTTCGTCGCTGCGCATGACGGGATCGGCCGCCGAAACCAACGGCGTCGTCGCGCGTAATCAATATCTCGGTGATGCTTGGATGAGCGGTTTCGGCCCGGCCGCTGATGCGCAAGGTAATGTATACCTCGCAACCGGTAACGGCGCGTACGACGGCGCGAGCAATATTGCGATGTCGGTGATCAAGCTACCGGGCAATCTCGATCTCGCAGCCGCTTCGACTTTCTCGCCGCAGAGTGCGCAAGTGGATTCGAATTACGACCTCGATCTCGGCTCGGGCGGCGTCATGCTCTTCCCCGACCAGCCGGGACCGTTTCCGCACCAACTACTGCAAGGCGGTAAATGTTCGTATAATGCGGCGGGTGGTTGGCCGTGCTGGAAATACGTGCTCGACCGCGACGCTCTGGGCGGCCATCAGTCGAATAACGCTGGTGCGCTCGGCGTACAAAACATAGCCGGCGCCATGTTCGGCGGGCCGGCGTACTTCCGCGATGCGACGAATCAGCACGTCGTCTACGGCGGCAACCCGCTCATCGACTTCATCGCGGCGCCCAATGCAAAGGGGGCCATCGTGTTGACGCCGAGCGCGCGGTCCAGCGTCGGATGTTTCATCTGTCGCGACTCCGGCGGTTCCCAGCCGATCGTGTCATCCAACGGCACGGTGGCGGGAACGGCGATCGTCTGGGCAATCAAAGGGAACCCGCCCGGGGGCGGACCGCTCTCGCTCTATGCGTTCGATGCGATCAAGATGGGCGCGCCGCTTTTCTCCGCTAACGCGGGCGTCTGGTCGGTAGCCGGTGGCGCGAGCTACGTCGGTTCGGCATTGACGTCGCCAACGGTCGCCAACGGGCGCGTCTACGTTCCGGTCGATGGCGGGGTGGCCGTCTTCGGCCTGCTCTCCAAGGGAACGCACGCCGCGCCGCCCCTGCAGCGCATCTCGGCCGCAGCGGTCCCGTCATCCGTCCTCGCACGTGCGGCGCAGCACCTCAAAGCCGACCATAAGTGGCATCACAGCCCGCACACGATGTACGGCACGATCGCGAGTATCAATGGCGAAACGTTCGTCCTGCAATTACGCAACGGACGCTCGATCGAAGTCGATGCTTCGACGGCGATCGCGAGCGACGCCTATTCCGCGCCGCTCTTCGTCGGCAAGGCGGTCACTGTGGAAGGGCGACGGCATGGGCGGCTGTTTTACGCCGACGACATCGTGCGCGTCGAGACGCTCATCGAACTTCCGCCAGACCAGTAGTAGGAAACATGCCGCCTGGCGCGGCGTCTAACCGCTGGTGACGGCTCTCTTTCGCGGGCTCGTGCTCGGTCACGTGCGCGGGAACCGCCTGCGCTCGTTCGTCACATTCGTCGCGGTTGGACTCGGTGTCGCGATCTCGCTCGCAATCGAGTTGGCTAATGCAACGGCGGTTGCGTCGTTCGCTCGAAGCGTGAACGTGGTCGCAAATCACGTCAACCTGCAAGTGCTCGGCGTGGGACGGGGCTTCGACGAACGGGCGTTGTTGCGAGTTCAATCGCTTCCTGGAGTCCGCTACGCGAGCCCGACGATCGAGGAATCGGTCGTAATCGGTGCGCGGCCCGGCGATCCGTTCTCCGGTGAGATTCTCCGCGTGCTTGGAGTCGATCTACTGCGTCCGCTACCGAGCGACGGGGGCGCGGCGGCGACGGCGGGAGCTTATCGAGCCGGCGTCGCGGGGGCGCCCGATCCGTTCATGCTCGTCGCCGGCGGCGGAGCCATCGTGTCGTCGCGCATCGCACGGCGGTACCGGCTGCACGCCGGGAGCGTACTGGAGGCGCTGGCGGGCGATGCGCCGGTGCGCTTTCGCGTCGCAGCCATTTTGCCGTCGTCGGTCCCCGGCATCGACACGAGCGTCCTATTCATCGACATCGCGACGGCGCAAGAGACGTTCGGTAAAATCGGTCTACTCGATCGCATCGACCTCATGGCCGATCCGGCGCAACTGGCCAGCGTGCGCAGGGCGGTCCAACGCGTGATACCGCCGGGCACGCGGGCGGTCGAGCCGACGGTTCGCACGCACGAGATCGAACGCATGTTGCGCAGTTTCCAACTCAACCTTGCCGCACTTTCGTATGTCGCGCTGCTCGTCGGCATGTACTTGATCTATAACACCGTCGCGATCTCGGTCGTCGCGCGCCGGCCGGAAATCGGAACGTTGCGCGCGCTTGGCGCCCGACGCCGCGAGATCTTCGCTACGTTTCTAGCCGAAGGCGCCGCGTTCGGCGTGCTCGGTTCGCTGCTCGGGCTCGGCCTCGGGGCGCTTCTCGCACGGCTTGCAGTCGGCGCCGTATCGCGCACGGTCGACACGATGTACGTTGCGTCGCACGCTGACGGTGTCGCGTACGATCCGCTCGTGATGCTCAAGGCGTTTGTCGTCGGCACGATCGTCGCGACGGTGTCGGCGGTTCTTCCGGCACTCGAGGCAGCCGGGACTCCCCCTGCCGGAGCCATGCGGTCCGCAGGCTTCGAACGTCGCCGGGTGCGACCGGGCGTTGGCCTCGCGCTCGCCGGATTGTGTGCTTTCGCGATCGCCTATGTGCTGACGTGGCTTCCTGCCGTCGACGGCATTCCGCTGGCGGGATACGCGGCCGGGATCGGCATCATCGCCGGCGGCTCGCTGTGCGCGCCGCTCGGCATCGTGATCGTCGCAGCTGCGGCTCGCCGGTTGCGGGGGCGGCTGTCGCCTGCGGGCTCGCTCGGTGCGGCAAATCTTGGCGCGGCGGTTCGCCGTAACGGCGTAGCGGTCGCATCGCTCATGGTCGCAATTGCGATGATGGTTTCGATCGCGATTTTGATCGGTAGTTTTCGTACGACCGTGGTCGCCTGGGCCGACGAGACGCTGAAAGCCGACCTGTTCGTGCGGCCGCTCGGGCTGCAAGACGCATCCTACGATGCGCGATTTTCACCGCGCGTCGCAGCGATCGTCCGCGGCGTGCCGGGCGTCGCGGCCGTCGATACGTTTCGCGCCGTCTCCCTTCCGTATCGCGGCTCGCTGACGACGCTTGCCGCGGCCGACTTCACCACGATCGCCGAACGCAATAAGCTGCGCTTCATCGGCGCGGTCGATACGCGCGCGCTCGCTCGAACGTTACCTGCGACGCAGAACGCGGTCGTTAGCGAACCGTTCGCCACGCGTTTCGGGGCACGCGTGGGCGACGACGTCGTGCTGCCGACGCCGCAGGGGGCCACGGCGTTTCACGTCGTGGCTTTGTACAACGATTATTCGAGCGACGCCGGCGTCGTGCTCGTCGACGCGCGCACGTTCGCACGGCTGTTTCGCGACGATAGCGTCAACTCGCTGGCCATCTATGCAAAGCCGGGCGTCGATTTGCACGATCTACGCTCGCGCGTGGTGCGCAGCGTCCTGCCGCAACGCATCGACGTACAAACGACGCGCGAATTGCGCGCGCTCGTTATCACGATCTTCAACCGCACCTTCGCCATTACGTACGCACTGTACGTCATCTCGATCACGATCGCGGTGCTCGGGGTCGTCAGCACGCTGTTCGCGCTCGTGCTCGAACGCAAGCGAGAAACGGGGCTGTTGCGGTATCTCGGCCTTACGACGCGCGAAGTGCGCACGATGGTGCTCTACGAAGCGGCGCTGGTCGGCGGTCTCGGGGGTCTGGGCGGCGTCGCGGTCGGCGTGCTGCTGTCGCTATTGTTGATTTTCGTCATTAACCGGCAAGCGTTCGGGTGGCTGATCGAACTGCATGTGCCGTGGGATTTCTTAGCCGAAGCGATCGTGCTCGTCATCGTCGCGGCCCTTGCGGCGGGATTGTATCCGGCGAGCGTCGCGGCCCGCATCCGGACGGCAGACGCGGTGCGCAGCGAGTGAAGCGCAACATGCGGCGCCCGTCGAGCGCGATGGCAGCGGCTTTTGCGCTCGTCGCGTATCTCGCGGGCGTCGCGCCTGCGTGCGCTCGGGTCGCGGCGGCGCCGCGGAACGCGGCGACGTTCGCGCCGGCCAGAAGCGGCTACCGCTTCGCCTTTCCGCGCGACCACGCGTCGCATCCGGCGTATCAGACGGAATGGTGGTACTACACGGGGCACGTACGCGCGGCATCGGGCCGGCGGTTCGGGTACGAGCTGACGTTCTTTCGCATCGGCCTGCATCCGGGCGACGTACCCCCCGCTCGCGGTCAAAGCCGCTGGCGCGGGAACCAGCTGTTTCCCGCCCACTTCGCGTTGACCGACGAACGTGGCGGCGCGTTTCATCATTACGAACGCTTCGCTCGTGAAGCGCTCGGCATGGGCAGCGCCCGAACGACGTCGCTCGACGTTCGCGCCGCCGATTGGTGGCTGCGGGGAACCGTGTCCGCGCACGCTCGCGATCGCGAAGCGATGCGCATGTCGGCCGGCGACTCTGCGGCAGGCGGCCGTGACGCGATCGACTTCGAGCAGATCCCCGACAAGCCGCCGGCCATTCACGGCCGCGACGGCGTGTCGAAGAAGGCCGGCTGCGCCACCTGCGCCTCCCATTATTATTCGTATACGCGCTTACGGACCAGCGGGACGCTTACGTATCGCAGCGAGCGGATGCGCGTAGACGGAATTTCGTGGATGGACCACGAGTTCGGTTCGGGTGAGCTGCAAAGCGATCAAGCCGGCTGGGACTGGTTCTCGATCCAGCTCGACGATCGGCGCGAGCTCATGCTTTATGTGCTCCGCAAGAAGGATGGAACCGTCACGCCCGAGTCGAGCGGGAGCGTGGTGGAACGAGACGGTACTGTGAACCATCTCGAACGAAAGGCCTTCGACGTCGCGCCGACCGGCACGTGGAAAAGTCCGCATACCGGGGCGACGTATCCGAGCGGCTGGCGCGTTCGTGTGCCGAGCGACCGCGTCGACGTAGTGTTGGCGCCGACGGTTGCCGATCAGGAGCTGGCCGCAGGACCGAACGAAGTGTCGTATTGGGAAGGCGCGGTCGACGTGCGCGCTGTGGGAAGCGGAACGCCCCTGGGCACGGGTTACGTCGAGCTGACTGGCTATGCGGGCAGCGTTTCCTTTTGACGGCCTAGCTGGTTGCTAACAGCCGATCCACGGGCCGGCGGCTAGGCAGCGAGCCTACGGCGCGCGTTGCGAACCGTCGTTCTCCTCTGCGGCAGCACCACGAGCTGCTCGAGCAGCCACGCGCATTCAAAGCATCGGGCCGACAATGCGAAGGTTGCTTCACCCGGTTCTTCATAGAAGTCGCGGCAGTCGGGGCACTCGAACATCTGGCTCACGATTGGGTACCTCCATACGAAGTACACCAGTCCCGCGTGCCACCAGGCTGGCACGAAAACGTCCGACCGCGGCGGCCAGACGTGTGATCCGGCGCAATTGTTCGATGCTGACGGACCCCCGACAATCATCGTTAACCGAACGATAACGCCCGACACGGCCGCTTCTCCGAGCCCGTCGTCGCGCGCACACTCCGACTCGCACGCGCGCCAGCCCTCCGAGGTCTCCGTCATGTTTCTAGCTGCAGGCGCCGATCGCGCCTCGCTGCAGCTCTGTATCGCGGTACTGGCGTGTGGAGCGTCGATCGGTGCCGCGCTTCAAACGAGCGCTTTTCCGTCGTCGCGGCTGATGCGCGGCGTACGAGGGTTCGTCACCGCTTCGGCGCTCGCGTCGGTCGCATTGGTCGCAACCGTCGCCGACGCGCTCGGCAACGGTTGGTCGCTCCTGACCATCTCGCTTGCAGCGCTGGCCACCCTGGCTCTGGGCGCTTCCTATTGGTCGCTCTATCGCGCGGCGGCGAAGGCGAAGAACGCCGAAGCGTCGCTCGATGCTCGCCGCGTGGCCGAACTCGAAGCGAGTGAACGGCGCTTTCGCGTTCATGCGCGGCGCCTCCAGGCCTTGCACGACGTCGCGAGTGCTCCGGCGGCCGCGAACCGCGACGTCGTCTCCGCCGCGCTCGCGCTAGCGGTCGACGAATGCGCGCTGGACTGGGCCTATTGCGGAGCGGTCGACGCCGACGGCCAGTCCTTCGCGATCGAGCGCAGCGTCGGCGCGAGCGACCGGCGGCCCGCCGTCGGAACCCGCGTGCCGCTCGAAACGACGCTCGCGGCAGTGGCGGTGGAGACGGACGAGCCGCTCGTCGTACGCGATGTATCGAAGGTGGCTCGCTTCGGTCAGCGCCGCGCGCTCGCCGCCCGCGGCGGCTACGTGGCCGTTCCGCTTCGCACGACCGGTACTGTGCGCCGCGTCGTCGGTTTTTCGTCGCGCCGGCCGCTCGGAGAAGACTTCGCCCAGGAAGGCTTGGACTTCTTACGCGCCGTCAGCGACGTCGTGGGCACCGCGATCGCGCGCGAGATCGGACGGCGGGGGCTCAGCCGTCTGGCCTTCTACGACGCGCTGACCGGGTTGCCGAATCGCGTGTTGCTGGGCGATCGCATCGCCGAGTCGCTCGTTGCGGCCAAGACGTCGGACGCCCGCTTTGCGGTCATGTATCTCGATCTCGACGGCTTCAAAGCCATCAACGACCGCTTCGGGCACGCTGCCGGCGACGACGTGCTACGTGCGTTCGGGGGCCGTCTGGCCGGCGCGATGCGCGAGAGCGATACGACCGCGCGGCTCGGCGGCGACGAGTTCGTGGTGCTGGCGCAAGGGGTCGCGGGAGAGCGAGATGCGGCCCGCGTGGCTGCACGCATCTTCGATGCGTTGCGCGATCCGATCCGCGTCCGCGGACGGGAACATGCGCTCAGCGCGAGCATCGGGATCGCGCTTTTCCCGCGTGACGGAGCGACGCCCGAAGCGCTCCTTGGTGCATCGGACGCCGCACTTTACGCGGCTAAGGCCGCGGGCAAGAACGCCATGCGCTTCGCGAATGCGGAAGCCTCTTCGCTCGACGCGCACCGCAACTCAAAGCGCATTTCATAACGTCCACGATCACTTTCGAAATCGTCGTCGTCTTCGCGTGAGCCGTATTCGGTATCGTGTGATTCGAATGCTATGCGTGCGCCTGCTTCACGTGTGCGGCGAAACGAGCATTCGGACGTACGCAACATCGATCCAGCAATGCCGCGCGGCGTCTGTCCGAGATCCTGACGGCTTCAGCTGGAGGCCGTCAACAATTCGACTGTAAGGCGCTTTCGGCATTACGCGGATGGCCGTAAGCCGTCCGCGATAGGCATAAGCGCGAGTCGGAGGATTTGCGAGATCGCACCCAGCGTCGCGATTTCAGAATCCGTGAAGTGACCGACGTTGCGGCGCACGACGCCAAAGGCCCCCCGCAGCCCGGACGAGTCCCGGATGACGCCGCCCGCGAAGCTGCGATAGCCCGCGTCGTACTCTTGCCTTCCCTCGGCATCGGACGCGCTCAGAGCGGCAAGGTCGGAGCACACGAAGACGCCGCGGCTCGTCGTCTGCCAAAGTACGACGGCGCTCTGCCACGATTCGAGCCGGCCCTCATACGAGTCGGCACCGATGCCGCGCAGTGCAACGCCACGCGAACCGTTGACTTCGGCGCGATCGGCGAAAAACAAGTCGCCCGCGATTGCGGAACTCGCAAGCCGCAACGCGCTTTCACAGAGTTCTTCGATGCTCGATGCCGCAGTAATTCTGCGCAACTCATTGTTTAACGCGACGCTAGTGTCGTGAGTCAGGAGTCCGTTGATTAACTGACTGCGACGTGCTATCGTGACTCATGGCTGGCCGTCCTCTGCATGAACTAAAGGCAACCGAAGCGGAGGCCGTCGAGCTTAAACGCTTGGC
>JAABUX010000280.1_pt1 | contig 86382 bp, 66 predicted proteins | sample 5561851 | NCBI WGS metagenome assembly JAABUX01 (sample SAMN10711883, study PRJNA513361) | rock metagenome | isolation source: Antarctica rocks | place: Antarctica: Victoria Land, Richard Nunatak red sandstone | collected 2016-01-03 | reverse complement strand
CGTCGGCGGGTCGCCTTTGCGGGCACCTCGGGCTCGAGAGCGAGATTCGTTGACATGCGTGGGACCTTTCACGCCCTCAGTAAATGCATCCGGTCAGCTGGCCTCATGCGAAACTGAAACAGAGGGGTTCGTCGTTCAGCACAATGCTTTCGAGACCTCGATCGAGGTCACAATCATAAGTTAGAATGACCGCCTCTCTGATCGAGACCTGCACTACGGCGTAGCCATCCGAACCTGCGTCCGGGGGCCCAGAAACGTCTGCAGTAAATCGGCCGTTTGCCGATTTCGGATTACTCAGGAAACGCATTTCCGGCAAGCCAACCACAAAGGGGACGCCGGCGATGACGTCCCCTTGTTGCAAGTAGAATTCGCTCGGTTCTTCGAAGTATGACGGATCGAATCCGAGCTGCGAACGACTAGAACTCAACCGGCAGCGACTTGATGCCGCCCCTAAATTCGCAAAGCTCGTCAAAGGTGGGCTCTACGAAGGCTTCTCGCCATTCAGTAGAAATCGGCTCCTTAAAATACTGGGCGAGGCTCCCATGCTCAGCGACGTCACCCGTCATTGTTGCGGCTCCAGAGCCGAAAGGCGACATCAAGCCACCCGTCTCGATTAGGGTGCTCGCGGCTTTAACGGTCATGACATCCTCTCAGTACCCACGGATTCGGGCGGAGTTACCGGCGCGGCGGCAATAGAAACTGATAGGGAGCGCTGAGCGACCTCGACATCGTCAAGTTTTACCGAGACCCGCACGTGCCCTTGCACCTCTAATATGATCGGTCCCACGCCAAGATCTACGTACAAAACGGGGTCCGCCTGGCTTGGAATCTGCAACGAGGTAGACCAAAGGCTCGCCGAGCGCGAAGGAGGGACAACCTCTAGCTGAAGCGTCGTGGGCTCATAGATGTTTCGCAAAAGGGATATGGCATGGAATCCAACCGTCATGGGAAGCTGAGCTACTCGGAAGTCTGTGAAGACCTCGATGAACGAAACGTTGTTCGTCAATTTGTTTGCGATGAGTTGCTGGGCAAATATTATACCCTCGAAGATCGGCTTCACAATCAGCGTTGCACGCCGAAACTAAAACTTAACGCGGCCATTGGGACGCGCATTGTTTGAGCCCCGGCTCGGTACCCCCTTGCTCTTTCAAGAGCCGGCTCAGCAGCCTGGAGAACGAGGCTCCTATTGCACGTAACCGCCAACGATGCTCCCCAGCAACTCTCGCAGCCAATCGGTCGGCCGATACTCGTTGGCGCCGACAGCGTTGAGGGCATCCTTGCCGACGCCGAACGGCGCGTAGAGGGCCCCTTGCTCGCGAACACGTGGGCGCTAGAGGTAGCCGACCAGGGCGAAATGCACTTACAATTCTGTATAGAGTCGGTGTTACAATAGCCGCCCCACGAGGAGTGAGCTCGAGGAGAGCCGCGGATGAACTCATTCGGCTTTGGCCTTATCGGTTTGGCGGCCGCAGCATTTGCGATGCAACGACTCGGTCCCCTACCGCGCGTGCCGCGCTTCGACTTCCGACGATCGGAGCGGCCGGACGCCCGCGTTGCGCTCGCGCTTGCCGTGCTCTGCTGCTGGACGGCTGGGATACTTGCTGCGCGTGTCGATGCGGGGTGGATGCTTTACGTTTGGCCCGCGCTCTGGGCGTACGTTGCCTTTTTCATCGGACCGGCGGCGCTGCGCGGATTCTTGAGCTTGGTGCGTCAGGGATTCGGAGATGCGGTGAGGTGGTCCTTAGCGGCGGGCGTGGAGCCAAGGCGCATCGACGAGATGGAGTGAACGCGACTGGCTTGCTCGCTCTAGTGAAAGCGGCGGTAGGTATCGAGGCGCTTCTGTAAGGCCTCGACGGCGGGCGTGTTTCCGCGACCGCGGGCCGCATCGATCGCCGCTTGCAGCGCCGCCTCTTGCTGCTGAGCGATGATCGCGAAGGGGCTCGGCCGGTTGACGAGGCCGAACCCCGTTTGACCTTGCACTACGCCGGCCCAGCCGCGCGACGGGAATTCGCTGAGGTGCGAGGCCTCGAGTAGCGGCTGCGCGCCAGGGACGGCTCCGACGACGGCGTTTGCGACGAACGGAAAGTCGATCGGCTTGCCGTAGTTCGCGTATCGCGAATATCCACCGTCCGCGGGATCACTGTGGATACCTAAGCCGGTGGCCAGGGCTCGAGCGGGGTAGCCGGCCGTCGAGCGCGCGTACGCCCACGGATCGTCAACGCCGCGCAGCGTGTCCGCGAGCGGGAGGTAGTTCTTTCCGGCGAGTCCGTTCGGCGCGTCTTGTTCATCGCCGACGAGCTCGGGGGACACACGGCCCGCGATCGCGATCCGCTCAGGATGACGAACCGCCGTCCGCGCGATCGCGCCGGGGAGCTTCGAGCGGTATGTTGCGAACGGTGCGATGTACGAGAGCGCCTGCGTAAACGGCGAGCGGTTCGAGTAGTCGATGAGCTCGGCGCCGACTTGGTTCGCGGCCTTGTACGCAGCGTCCGACTCTTTCATACCGTTCGCCTGGAAGCCGGTTCGTAGCTTTTCGAAGCGCTGCGCTTTAGCGGCGTCATCAAACGACCAGAGAATGTGGGACGACGTTTTGTAGATATCGCCGATGAGCGGAATGCGCCCGGTCCAACCGGTTTCGCGATCAATCGCCGTCGCGGACGTGACGCCGTACTTCGCGGCTTTGCCGACCGCGAGCTCGCGAGCAGCGGGGTCCTTTGCATAGTCGGCCGCCATAATGCGCGCGAAGCGTCCGGCGGTGCCGAAGACGTTTGCGAGCGATGGATCGGCGAAGATTGAGAGCGAGCCGATGTTTGCCATGTGCCGGAACGGGAGGGCGAAGAGCGCGCGCTTCGGTAGATCGACGGCACCCTTCGTGACGTCGCCGAGGTGTTGCCAGAAGCTCTTATCCGCTTCGCTCGTGTGCGTCTCTTGGAAGAACGCCTTCGCCGCGGCGGGCGCCTTCTTGAAGCCGCCGACACCGAAGAGCCGGCCGACTTCGCGCTCCGCGTCGCGAGCGGAGATCGCCTGCGCTCCCGATCGCAGACGCGCCTCGATCACCTTGTCTTGCATCTCTGGATCGAGCAGCTGCGCGTGGTCGCCGCGCTCCCTGAGGTTCTTGTCGTCGGCCTTGAGACCGGTCGTTGTGTCGCCGCCGATGCGTTCGCCGCCCGCGTCGCGCGCTTCTAGCAGTGAACGCGTGTCGTGCACTTGTCCCGCGATACGCTGATCGAGCTCGCCGAGGGTGCCGGGCATCGACCCCATGCCCTGCGGTGTATCGAGCTCGTGCGCAGTCGGCACGTAGTTCGCTCGATACTGCGTCGGGCGCTGCAACGAGCGCACTTGCGTATCGAAGCGCTGGAACTCTTCCGGTAGGTTGAAGCCAGCTTTGCCGAGCTGGTCGCGTAAGCCACGCGTTCCGCTGAGATGCGCGAGCGAGTCGGTCAACGTGGAGAACTGCTTCGCCTTCGCTTGCAAACGCGCCGGTAGCGCCGACTCCGTGGCCGTGTGCACGGCCTGGTAGAGCGCGGCGCGATCATCCTCGGGAAGGTCTTTGATGATCCCTTGGAACGTGCGGACGAAGCTGTTCGCTAAGTCCTGTCCGCGTTCGTTGCGCGCGTTATTGATCGACTTCAGTCCTGCGAACTTGTCGAGCCCTGCGGCGCCGTGCTGCGCTGCTAGGGCGCGTTTCGTCTCGCCCTTAAAGGTCACGAAATCGTGCGCGCCCGCCGCGATCGCGCCGGCCTTGCGGAGCTCCGGGTTCGCGCTCTTCTCGAGCTTGGCGATGCCGCGTGCTGCGGCTGGTACGATCGCGCGCCCGGTCGCGTCCACGCCACGTTCGAACGCTTTGAGCTTGCCGCCAATGATGGTCGGATCGGTGACTGTGTCGAGAAGAAAGTCGTCCACGCCTTGGCGGATCTGCCCCACGGGGATTACATTGCCGTTCCGCGACGTCCAGGTCGCCGCGCGCTCTTCCGGCGACAGATCCGTGCCGAGCCGCTGACGCAGCTCTTGACGAGTCTGATCGATGCCCTGCTGCGACTGGCCGTGCATGAGCGTCGGGAGTATCTTGCCGGGTCCCCCGTGATCGCAGCCTGCACGGTCTGCCTGGGACGGTCGACAATATCGAGCGCCCTGCTCGTAGCCGTACCAGCCGTCCGCGCTGCGCCGGCGAGGACGGGTTTAAACGCGTCGAGCGGGCCAGCGTTGGCGACGTTCGCCCTCCTCCCGGACACGGGACGGAACGTCGCCGGAACCGCCGGCTGCAGATGGGCGAAGGGGTCATGTGGCGGCTGAAGATGCGCGAAGGGATCAGACGAATGCGATGCGTTGATCGGCGGGAGGTCATGGCCCGGTGGCTCAGCGTTGATGTGCGCGAACGGATCCGCGTGGTGAGACGGTGCGTTGAGGTGCGCGAAAGGGTCGTTCGGGTTTGCGTTGATATGAGCGAACGGATCGTCAGCCATGGGAACCTCCTGGGTTGAGCGCGTCATGTCGCGTGCGCGAAGCGCGCCCCACCGCATCGCGCAGCTTGTTGAGCGCGATCACTCGCCGTAGCAGCCGCTTTTTTGCGGGCGGGTATCCGAAGAGCGATCCGCTCCATACCTGGCGCACTTCGTTCGCGGACAAGTCTGCGACGATCGCGCGGAGACCGTCGCGGATCTCGCGGTCGTTCACGACGCTCCCTCGCGGGTTTCGGTTGCGTCCGCCGACGTCACGCTGGTCATCGCCTCCGCGATCAACGCGCGCAGGTCCGTCTCGCGATACTGTTCTTGCATGCGACGCAACGCCTCGACACGAGGGCGAAGGATTGAGTTGCGCAGCTCGACGCCCTGTAACGCGGCGCGCCACACGCTGCGCCGATCGCGATAGTCGAGCAGCCAGAAGATCCACGAGTACTCGACGAGCATCTCTCGCTTTGCTTTTGCGCTGCGACGAGCGGCTTCATCATCGGCGACCTGCGCGGCAGTCTCGACCTCGGGTTCGCGGCCGTCCCGAATCATGACGTCGCCTGACGCGCGGCGGCGGCTGCTACGATCTCGCGTGCTGTGATGAGAGCGACTTCATTCAGGTCGTCGACGAGCCGCGCGCCTTCCAGGGCGGCCGCGCCATGAAGTCCCGGCGGTCTGCCACACGCGATGCAGACCGATCGCGAGCGATCGACGGTGCCGCTCCACAGCACGTAACGGTGCGCAACTGACGCAGTCGGCAGCTTCCCGGCGTGCTCGCGTAAATACGCGACGAACTCGGGTTTGCGCGCTCGGACGCACTCGCGAAGGGCGGCCGGCATCGCGGGCCGGACAACGAGCGTGTCATCATCGAGCAGGACGGTATGGCCGCCGCGCTCGATTTCACGTAGCAGCTCCGCGGCGTTCACAGCCGATCCTCCACCGCTACGTTGTCGCTCGGACTTTCTTCGCTTAATTCGCTTATATCGCTAGAGAGTGTTGCTTCGCTTGTCCTATAAAGTGGGCTTAATTCTCTTATTTCGCCTATATCGACGTGCTTTGTCCCAGCCGTTGCCTCGTGCTCTACCAGCAGCGAATTAAGCGAATTAAGCGAACTAAGGTCCGAAGGGGTTTGATCGGAGCCTACTTCGGATCTGTGTATCGCGAATGTGATATCGCGCGAGCGGCCGGACGTCTTGACCTTTTCGGTTCTGGCGAGCCCGCCTTTCACGAGATATTGAATCGCCGCTGTGAGCTCTGTTCCGGTAACGTGTTTCGAAAAGAGCGCGAACAGTTGATCGCGGTCGACGCCCTCCGGGTAGTTCTCTTGCAGTTTTCTCAGCACGCCGTCCGCGACTTTGTCGCCCAGCAACGAGCCGAACACGTACTGAGCCGACTCATATGCGTAGAGCCACAGCGCCTCTGCGGCGCGAAGGTGGACTACGTCAATGACGGCCGAGCCGTCTAGAAGCGCGTAGATGAGCGACAACCGTAGCACTTGCGCCTCGGCGCGTGCCGTCACGGAGCCCAGCAGGCCGTACGGCTCCGGCACCTCTTTATAGAATTTCTCCCACGCTTCATTCGCGGCAGGTGTGCGATGGACGCGGCCGACTTGGCGTCCAAAGTCAAGCGCAGTGCGAAGCTGCTTCGCGAGCGGCGCCAGGGCAGGGGCGTCTAGGTTGCCGCCGTGCGGCAGACGTTGCCGGCGCTTCGCACACACGATGGCGAACCGATTCACGAAACCATTGGCGATATCGGTCGTCGATAGCTTCGCCTTAAATTCGTCGGCGGTAATGTGCCCGATGATTGCAACGTGGCAGCCCTCGGCAATGAACGGGTCTTTGCGCGTCAGGTTTTGCAACCGGCCCGAATCCCAGGCGTCTCGTATGATCGCTCCGAGCGTACTGCCGTCGCGTGAACATGCCGCAAGGGTTCGGGCGAACTCCGGCTCGACGACAAGCAGTCGCTTCTCGGACGCAACGCCCTCCTCGCGATCTCGAAGCCGGCCGATAAGTCCCTCACCCGATGCAAGCCCGCTGACGTGCGCGTTCTTGAGCCAGGCTTCATCTGCGATACGGAAAACGCGATCAACCTGGCCCATTGCCGTGCCCTTCCGTCCGCCAGCCGTTGCACCGACAACGACCACGTTCAGGCGAGCCGGATGCCGCGTCGCCTCGACCATTACGTGGGCTGAAAGCCCAACGCCGCAACCAAACGTGCAAAGAAATTGGGTGAGCAACGCAGACACGTCGGCTTCGCTCTCGGGCGCTACGATGCGAACGAAGTCGCCTGCGAGCCCGTGCAGAGCGGCAGGGTCGAGCGTCGGCCACGGCCGCGCGTCGTCCCACCGGATCTCCTCGGGTTCCGCTGGTAGTGGGGGCGCGGCCACCAGCATCGGCGGCGGCGCTGCGCTTGGTTTGATCGGTTCGCTGCGGCTCGCCAGCGCCGCCAACTCCGGGACCGTGTGCCCGTCCGTGAACCAATCGGTCACGTCGTAACCGTTGTGCTGATCCGGGGCAAGATCAACGATGCGCACCGTCTGCGCTACCGCGGCCAGCTGCTGTGAGCGCTCCCTTGCCGCTTCGCGACCTTTGCGGCCACCTGTGTCTACATCGCCCTCGTCGCAATCCGGGATGACGATGACATGCTTCGCGCCGCGGAACAGCTCGACGAACTCCGGCGTCCAGCGCCAACTCGCGCCGCCCGCATTCGTTGTGGCAACGCATTTGCGGGCGACCAGCGTTTCCGCATCCTTCTCGCCCTCGGTCACGAAAACAGTCCGCGTCGCCTTCGCTGCAAGCATTTCCGCGAGGCGGTACGGGACACGCCGCACGCCGTTTAGTTTGTACTCGAACTGTCCTCGGCCAAGCGGCACGCGCTGCGTGAACGCTTTGGGCTCTGAACGCACGACCTGGTAGAGCACATGGCCGCCCTCGTCGGAATAATTGTAAACGGCGGCTTCGCGACGCGCGGTCACCATGACATCCGTTCCTCGAGCCAGCGTGCCGCATCTCGTCGCGTACCCGCGTGACCGAGCGCGACGACGAGATCAAGTACCCCGCCGCGCTTGTTGCAGCCGAAGCAGATCCATCCGCGATCGAAGAGGCGGAACGAAGGCGAGCTGTCGTTATGGCCGGGCAACGGGCAGCACATCAACTTCTGTAGGTCGCTCGGCGTCGACAGGCGAGCCGCGTGCAGGACGTCGGCTGTGCGGGCGCGCCCCGCGATTGATGCGCCGTTCACCGGCGCCCTTTCTCTGCGAGCTTTGCTTCAATAGCGCTACCGCGATCAGCCGCGCCCCCGGCGATTGCGAGGGCGATATCCGCGATGCGATGCATTATGCGATTCTCCGCATCAAGCGCTGTTCGCATCTCTATCCGTTGCAGAAAGGGCAAGGGACGTATCACCCGGCGCCTCCGCGGAGCCATCTATCGATCGCCGCACGCGAGAACAGCAGTCGTCTTCCGACGCGAAGCGCTCCCGGCACGTCGCCGGTTCGCGCACCCTCATAGACGGTGTCCGTGCTGACGCCAAGGGCACGCGCGACTTCGGTGACGTCCATCGTCAGTCGATCCTCGCCGCGCACGATCACTGTGCTATTGCCCCGTCGTGCTGCCTGTCACGGACGGTCGGAAGGCCAGAGACGACTCTGATTTCAGAGAGAAGGCCTTCGACCGGCTCATCAAATGCGTTCTGGAGTAAAACTGCGATGCGCTCCGACGGCCGCGAGCGACCGCTTTCGAAGTCGGCAAGCAACGCCACGGAGATACCGATACGCCTTGCCATTTCGGGCTGGCTTAGGCCGGCACAGAGGCGGGCCGTCTTCATTCGATTCATACGAATATAAATATCTGAAGAGGTAGAGGGAACGCGAGCCGCTATTTAGAAATGGCGTCTCATGCCAGCTCACTCTCGGAAGTTCGATTCGATCGTGAGGCCCAGGTGGCCAACGGTGCTCTTCGTTGCGATCGAAGCGAACAAGAACACGCGCCGGTTCATCATCGTCGAGGACGAAGATCGCAACCCACTGGACTATCGCGGTGCCTTGGACGAAGCGGCGTTGTCCGAGTACGTAAGGGATCACGATTATCGATCCGCCGATGAGCCGCGCACGTGGGCAAAACGCATCAATCGCTGGATCAATGGTCAGGCGGTCCCCACGCCTGAGAACGTTCGCCGAATACTTGCCGCGCTGGATGCGAATTGGGTCGTTGGACTCGGCGAAGCTGGCTTCAAACAACACGCACTTTGCGTCATCCACGAGATGTGGAAGACAGGAGCGATCAAGGTCGCGCGCGCGCATGCTGCCGCAATCTTTTGTGAAGAGGCGTTTAAAGCTCAGGCCCTCTTCTCAAGAAACCTGAACGCGTTCGCCGCAGGTACGGTGTTCACGCAACGGCTCGACGAGTGCGCGAGTAGGGCATGGCCGCAGAGCCAAGATGGTGACATCCCCACGAGGCCGGTACCGCCTAGAGATATGCGCGGTTCACGACTGTACGAGGCCTGGCTTCTGATCGATGCGGTCCTTAGGTCAGAAGACGTAGAGTTAGATTTCCGTGACATCCAAAGCAATATTTCGCGGGTAATCGATGATTGGCTGAGCGAAACTGACAAGACGAGCCGTCTTCGCCCGGCGTCGTCCGCCGCTCGTCCACTCAACTTCGAAGCAAAGGTGCTCGCGTAGTGCGCGGCCATATCTCACCGGGCAAGCATTCCGGCACGTGGTATCTCCGCGTCGAGCTGCCACGCGACGCAAACGGTCATCGGCAGCGCCGACGCGAAGCGTTCGCAGGAAACAAAGCCGAAGCGCAGCGCCGGCTACGCGAGCTGATCCGCGAAGTCGAGTCGGGCGGCTACGCAGACGGCGCGCGTCTCACGTTTGGCGCTCTCGCTGAGCGGTGGCTCGCGACCGTCGAGCATCGCGTCGGCGCACGCACATTCGCGAGCTACCGCGCACACGTGCGGCTCTACATCGTCCCCGCGCTTGGCAACTTGCGCGCGGATGCCTTGCGGCCGGCGCACGTCGAGAAAGCACTAGCGACGTGGGCGACCGGTGGCAGGCACGACCGCGAGCGCGGTAGTCTATCGCAGCGCTCCGTCGCTCACATCTTCAACACGCTCCGAAGCGTCTGCCGCTGGGCGGTAAAGATGGGCGTGCTCCTGCGCAATCCTGCGGAGGCCGTCGATTCTCCCCGAGTCGATCGTCGCGAGATGCGCGCCCTCGATCTCGCCGGAATTGCGCAGCTCGTAGCAGCCGCGCGAGGCTCCGAGCTCGAGCATCCCATCGCTGTTGCACTTGGGACCGGCCTACGCCGCGGCGAGCTCTTAGGTCTACGTTGGGCCGACGTCGACCTCGATCGAGCACGCCTGTCGGTGAAGCGCTCCGTCGAGACCGTAGCAGGCGTGACGCGTACGAAGCCGCCGAAAACTTCGCGAAGCGCACGCACCATCTCGCTCCCGCCATCGATCGTCGAGATTCTTCGCCGGCGGCGAGCTGAACAACGAGAGCGACGGGTCTCGCTCGGCCTCGGTCGAGACGACGCCGGCTGGATCTTCACGCGGGCTGATGAGAGTGCATGGGAGCCCGGTGCATTCTCGCTCCTCTTCGCTCGACTCGTGAAACGCGCGAAGCTCCCGCACATCCGCTTCCACGATCTCCGGCACTCATTCGGAACGCTCGCGCTTGCGTCAGGCGTCGATCTCAAGACCGTTTCGAATGCGCTCGGGCACTCTGCGATATCAACAACCGCGAATGTCTACCTGCACGCTGTTGAAAGTCTCGAGCGCGACGCAGCAGCCCGCATCGATGCGCTGATCGGTGACGCGCTAACCGGACCCCCAATCGCCGTGGGTGAGCGACTTTTGAAAGGCTCGGGCCCACTGCGGGCCCACGCGAAGACCACACGCATTGAAAAAGCCCGTGGTTACGGGCTCGAATTGGTAGCGCCAACGGGAATCGAACCCGTCTCTCAGCCTTGAAAGGGCCGCGTCCTAACCGATAGACTATGGCGCCGTGTGGGCCCGGCTGGATTCGAACCAGCGCGCAACCAGTTATGAGCCGGCCGCTCTACCGCTGAGCTACAGGCCCACGGCCTGACGGACTTGCGCAGCGAGCGCCGGCGACCCTGCCACTACCTCGTCGCTGCTTCGGTTCCCAGCGGCGTCGAGTGGTGCCGCCCGGCGACTGATTCGTCCGCGCGCCTGCGATACGCGGAGACGAACGGCTTCTCGAACGCGAGGGAAAACGCGTACGCGAGCGCTACGATCGCCGGAATCACCACACCGTAGCAGAGCACAACGATCTGCGGATTCGAGAGCGGCGTCCCGGAGAGCGTTTGCATCACGGTGACGAGAATGGGAAAGTGGATCAGATAGAGACTGTACGAGAACGTGCCGAGCAGCACGCATGGCTTCGACGAGAGCCACGCAATCGTGGGCGACGAGAGACGCCCGGTCGGCGACGTGGCGAGGATGACGAAGCCGACCGCCGCAACGACTCCCAGGGCGATATCCGGCTGCCAGAACTCCCAAGGCGGTACCTCGGTAACGACGCGGTCGTAGGCGAGGGCGATGAATGCGACGGTCGCGATCGCCCAGACCGTCCGCCACGGCACGCGCTCGCGCAGTCGCGCGAAGAGCGCGTCGCGGCCGTGCGCGACGTACGCCGCAGCCGAGCCGAGCGCGAAAATACCGATAAACCAGTAACACGAGTCGTCGAGGGCATAACGCGGTGAATCGTGCCGTAGCGTTCCGATCGCAAGCGGCAGCAGACCGATCGCGAACGCGAGCGCGACCATCGTACCCAGACCGAATCGCCGCACGACCGGTAAGAGGACGAAGGCAAACACGAGATAGATCTGGCACTCGACGGCGACGCTCCAGAGCGGTCCGTCGATCGTTTGAATAGTATGCTGTGAGACGTTATGCAGCAGCAACGCGTGCACGATGAAGTTGCCGATGATCCGCAGCGGGCTTGCGTCGTCCTGCGTAAAGTGGAGTTGGGCAATCCAGAACGGCATCGCGAGCACGAGCGCGGCATAGTATCCCGGTAAGAGTCGTCGCGCACGACGCATGAAAAAGCCACGCACGCCGCCGGAAAGCGAGCCGCGCACCACGACAGGCAACGCCAGCACGTAACCTGAGATCACGATAAAGAGCGCGACCGCAAAATGTCCCCACTTCAGCCACGCTCCGCTGAAGGGGATGACCGCCGATGCTCCGGGCCGGACGCCGTCGAGCGTCAGAACGACGTGGTACAGCGCAACGTAGAGTGCCGCGAGCCCGCGCAAGCCTTCGAGATACGGCAGGAACGGGATCGCCAGTCCCGGCGCAGCCGCGCCGTTGGGTGCGGCGAACGCGTCGCCGAAGCGGCGCAGTACCGGTAGGGTCTGCACTGCCCCGAATCTCACGTTGCCCGGAAAGCCGCGCGTCCGGGATAACGCGCCGCCGTTCCGAGCTCGAGCTCGATCGCCATCAAACGATTGTACTTCTCCACGCGGTCGCTACGCGAGAGCGAGCCGGTTTTGATCTGCCCCACACCCGTCGCGACCGCGAGATCCGCAATCGTCGTATCGCCCGTCTCACCGGAACGGTGCGAGATCACGCAGGCATACCCCGAGCGCTGTGCCAGCGCGACCGCGTCGAGCGTCTCAGTGAGCGTGCCGATCTGATTGACCTTCACGAGAATCGCGTTGGCCACGCCTTCGCGAATGCCGCGTGCCAGCCGCTCGGTATTGGTCACGAAGAGGTCGTCGCCGACGAGTTGCACGCTCTTCCCGAGGCGCTCCGTCAAGCCACGCCACGTCGTCCAATCGTCTTCGGCGCATCCGTCTTCGATCGAAATGACGGGGAAGCTCGCGCACATCCGTTCGTAGAAATCGATCATTTCCGCGCCCGTATACGGACGCTCGGCTGCTTGCGGATAATAGGCGCCGTCGCGGTAAAACTCCGTCGCCGCGGCATCGAGCGCGAGTGCGATATCGCTGCCCGGTGCGTAACCGGCTTTACGGATCGCCTCCACGAGAAGCGTCAGCGCCGCCTCGAGCCCCTCGAGCGGCGGCGCGTAGCCGCCTTCATCGCCGACGAGCGTCGGCAGATGACGTTCCCGCAGCAACGCACCGAGTGCGTGAAACGTTTCGGCGCCGGCGCGAACCGCTTCGGTAAACGATGACGCGCCGACCGGTACGATCATGCACTCTTGAAATTGCAGCGCCCCCGCGGCATGCTTGCCGCCGTTGATGACGTTCATCATCGGTACGGGCAGCAAACTCGCGCTCGGGCCGCCGAGGTAGCGATAGAGCGGCAGACCGACGCTCGTCGCTGCGGCACGGGCGGTGGCGAGCGACACGCCTAAAATCGCATTGGCGCCGAAGTTTCGCTTGTTCGCAGTGCCGTCGAGCTCGACCAGCTTGCCATCGAGCTCGCGCTGAGCCGTCGCGTCGAGCCCTTCCACGGCGGGTCCCAACATGTCGTTGACGGCTTCGACCGCTTTGCGCACGCCCTTGCCGTTGTAACGCGCGACGTCGCCATCGCGCAACTCGACGGCTTCATGCGCACCAGTCGAGGCTCCCGAGGGAACCATCGCTTCTTCCACCGCACCGAAGCTCGTGGCCACGGCCACCGCGACCGTGGGATTTCCCCGCGAATCGAGGATTTCGCGCGCATAGACGCTTTCGATCAGCGGCCGGCCGCCGCCGCGCAACGATTCAATCACCGGCCCGCGCTTTCTGGCATGGAGTGATCTCCTCCCCGTTGAACCGGCTCGCCGAACGGGGGATATCGAAGATGTCGTTTATGGACAACCTGGGCAAAATGGCCGGCGATTTTCTCGGCGGCGCGACTCCGCAACAGGCGGCCGACGCGGCGAGCGACCACGTCGCCAATGCCGATCCGAACGAAGTCGCCGACGGACTCACGCAGAGTGTCGGAAATATGAATACGCCCACGCTTTCGTCGCTTGGACAACAACTGCTACAGACCTATACCAATCACCCGAGCTTCGACGGCGATGCGAACACGGCAACGCAGGAAGCCGGCGTCTCCCAGGCTTCGGTCGCCGCGGGCGACCCGGGGGCCGTCGGAACGATGCTGCAATTCGCGAAGGGACATCCCGAGATTCTGCAAACGGCCGCGAGCGCGTTCATGCAGCGCAATCCAGGTGCGCTCGCTTCGCTCGCACCGTCGCTGTTGCAAGGCATTATGGGCCGCTTCGGCGGCGGCGCCTAAGTCGAAACCAGCCACTTTTCCAAATCGCTTGCGCGTGGAAACATCTCGCCGCGCTCGAACCAGATCGCGATCTCACGTTCGGCACTTTGGGGCGAGTCGCTGCCGTGCACCAGGTTGCGCCCGATCGTTTGACCGTAGTCGCCACGGATCGATCCGGGCGCGGCCTTGATTGGATTCGTCGCACCGATCGTCGAGCGGCAGCCTTCGATCGCATCGGATCCCTCGATCACCATCGCGACGACCGGCGCACTCGTAATGTACTCGACGAGGCCACTGAAAAACGGCTTGCCTTCGTGCTCGGCGTAGTGCCGCTTTGCGCGCGCCTCGTCCACGGTCGTGAGCTTCAGCGCGGCCAGCGCATAGCCGCGCCGCTCGAAGCGTGCCAGAATCTCACCGACGAGACCGCGTGCGACCGCGTCGGCCTTACAAAGGATCAACGTTCGTTCCATTGCCATAGCGCCGCGATAGGTACGCGTCGCGGAACTGCCGGGCCTGGTCGTGTTCGAGATCCGTTCTTCGCTCGTCAGGGGTAGCACGAACGACGACGCCGTCGCACTGCTCGGCGAACCGGGCAGCGCCGGCGTCGTCTTAGTTGCCGACTTCCAGCGGGCCGGTAAAGGTCGCCGGGCGAGCACGTGGATTGCGCCTGCGGGAAGCGCGCTACTCTTCACGGCGATTCTGCCGGAGCCCGTGCCGACGGACGCGCTTTGGGCGGTCCCGTTCTGGACGGCGCTGGGTGTCGCGGCGGGAATCGAACGCGCCACGGGGCTGCGCGTCGGCCTGCAATGGCCGAACGATTTGCTGCTGGACGGCCGCAAATGCTGCGGAATCCTGTGTGTCTCGCGCGTCGTGGGCAATCGCGCCTGGGTCGGCTGCGGGAGCGGCGTCAACATCGCTCGTCCGGCGGACGAGCCGAGCTTGATCGCCATCGAACCGCCGCCCGCGTTTCTTTCGGATCGCGCCGGGGCTGTCACGCGCGACACGCTCCTCTACGCGATTCTCGCTGCGTACGAGGCGTCGCTGCCGAAACTGCGCACGCCCGTTGCGATCGCGCGCGCATGGGAACGCCGTGCCGGGCTCGCGGGGACCGCGTATCGACTCCTGGTGGACGGCGAGGCGCAGTCCTTCGTCGCAATCGCGCAGCGCCTGGGCTCCGAGGGCGCGTTGATCGTCGCAACGGACAGAGGTGAACGGCGGATCTCACTCGCCGAGGCGCGCGTCATACGCGACGCGACCGCGTGAAGCGCGCCGGCGGCCCCGCTACGAGCGGTCCGCACGCTCCGACTTCGCGCGCATGCGCTTTTCACAAATCTCGCAGAAGTGCGAAAGCTTGTTATCGGTATCGTAAATCGAATTCGAAAAATACATCGCGCAGCGCGCATTAAAGCAGTGTTTGAGACCAAAGGCGTGCCCGAGGTCGTGCACGGCCTCCTTGAGCGTCCGTTGGAAGAGGAGATTGGCGTCGACGCGCTCGCCGTAGAATTCGTTGCGCAGCCGGTGCAGCGAGACGATCGCGATGCGCCCTTCTTCACTCGCGTCGCCAAAGACAAACTGATGCGACGTCTTGTAAAGATCGTAGTCGGTGAGCGCCAAGCGTACGACGTCGGGGCCGGCGCTCGTGACCGCGACGCGCGCGACGAGCGTATTGAAGAACATCTGCTTACGGACGCTATTGAGCGTCGTCCGCGGCACGCGCAACGTTCGATCGACGTTGCAGGTGAAGAGGAACCGTTCTTCGATGCAGAGCGCCAGACGTCCCAAGAACACGGCGTCCATGGCATTGATCGGGACGATGCTGATCTGCCCCACGCACGCTACTTAGCGTTCGCGCACATTGGAACCTGTGGAGCACTGGAGCGCGCAAAGCGTGTCCGGCTGGGAACGAAACACAGCGTATGATCGTAGGGATCGGAACCGACCTTGCCGAGGTCGAGCGTTATCGCTTCGACGACGAGCGCCTGAAGTGGTTCGCACGCAGAGTCTATACCGACGAAGAGATGCGCTACGCGCTGCGCAAGCGAAATTGGCCCGAGCGGCTCGCCGGTTTCTTTGCAGCGAAGGAAGCTGCGCGCAAGGCCTTCGGTCATGCGATTCCGTGGCGGCGCGTCGGCGTCTCGCACGAGCCCAGCGGAAAGCCGATCCTCCTGTTCTTGGAACCCTACGCCGGTCTGCCGGCCTCGCGCGGCGTAACGCGCGTGCACCTCACCATCACGCATACCGCGACGATCGCATCGGCCGTCGTCGTCTTGGAGGATGATCGATGCGCGTCGTGACAGCCCAGCAGATGCGCGACGGCGATGCAGCCGCCGTCGCCCGGCGCGGGGACGTCGCGTTGATGCGCGCGGCGGGTGAGGCGCTCGCGGAAGCGCTCGTGCGCCTCGCGCCCGGCGCGCGCCGGCTCGTCGCGTTTGCCGGCCCCGGCAACAACGGCGGCGACGCATACGCCGCCTTGGCCGCCTTTACGGCGATCGACGGCGACTGCGAGCGAATCGTGTACGCGCTGCCGTCGCCGCAGACGAGCGAGGGCCGGCGCGACGCGCAAACGAGCGCGCGCAATGCGGGGGTCCTGACGCGACCGTTCCCAGAGACGGCGGACGACGTTCGCGCGGCCGCGGCGGGAGCGGATTTCGTGCTCGACGCGTTGCTCGGCACGGGCGCGCGGGCTGAGGTTTCGGGACCGTTTCGGATGGCAGTCGACGCACTGGGGACGCTGGGCGTACCGATTCTGGCCGTCGACATCCCGACCGGTGTCGATGCGACCAGCGGTGCCGCAAACGATGTCGCGCTACGTGCGCAAGCGACCGTGACGCTCGGCGCGCCGAAACTCGGCCTGCTGCTCGAACCTGCGCGCGGCTATGCGGGCGACATCTACGTCGGCGACCTCGGTATCGCAGACGAACTCGCCCACGTCGCGGGTCGCACGTACGCCGCGCTCGACGACCGGGAGTTTCTCGCGTTGCTGCCGCGCCGCGGTGATGAGTCCGATAAACGCGATGCGGGCGCGCCACTCATCGTTGCCGGCAGCGAACAGTTCCCCGGCGCGGCGATCTTGTGCGCGCACAGTGCCGCGCGCGCCGGCGCAGGCTACGTGACGGTCGCCACGAGCGCCGGCGCCGCGCCGGCCTTGCGCGCCCATCTCGTCGAGCAAGTCGTCGTCGCGTACGATGACCGCGACGTCGATCGGGCGATCGGCGACCTGCTCGAGCTCACGAAGCGTTCCAACGCCGTCGCGATCGGACCCGGGCTCGGCCTCTCCGAGTCAACCGGGGCGATCGTGCGCGGTTTCATCGAAAAACTCGAGCGCCCGTTCGTCGCCGATGCGAGCGCACTCTTCCATTTTGCCAAGCACCTCGCTATCTTGCGCGGCAAAGCGTGCCTCGTGACGCCGCACGCGAGCGAATTCGCGCGGCTCTCGGGCGAAGGGACGATCGCGCCCGGCGAGCGCCTGGAACGGCTGCGGTCTTTCGTCGAGCGGACCGGCATCACGACGCTGCTCAAGGGCAACGCCACCCTGATCGACGACGGTACGACGATGCACGTCAACGTCACCGGTACGAACGCGCTCGCGACCGCGGGTACGGGCGACGTGCTCAGCGGCATCATCGCAACCTTGCTCGCGCAGGGACTCTCGCCCGTCGACGCCGCGCGCGCGGGGGCGTATTGGCACGGCCTCGCCGGCCGGCGCGCGGCGCGCGAGCGGCGCGTCGGCGTGATGGCGGGCGACGTCGCCGAAGCGCTCGGTCCCGCGATCCCGGACGCTCCGCGGGATCACGGGCGCCTCACGCGTTTGACGTAGACTACGCGACGGCGAACACGGCGCCGCGCGCGCGCGCGAACGCTCGAGCGCCTGCGCGAGATCGGCGAGAATATCGGCCTCATCTTCGATGCCGACCGAGAGGCGCAGCAGATCGCCCGTGATGCCGAGCTCGGCCTTGCGGGCGAGCGGCACGGAGGCGTGCGTCATCGTGGCCGGGCTGCAGACGAGCGACTCGACACCACCCAGCGACGTCGCCAGGCAGAAGATTCGCGTCGCCGTCGCAAGCGCGAGCGCTTGCGTTTCACCGCCGCGCACGCGGAACGCGACGATGCCGCCGAAGCCGCCCATCTGACGCTTCGCAAGCGCGTGCTGCGGATGCGACGCGAGGCCCGGATAGTAGACTTCCGCGACGTCGTCGTGACCCTCGAGAAACGCCGCGACCGCACGCGCATTCTTCTCGTGTTCGCGCATGCGCAGCGCCAGTGTTTTCGCGCCGCGCATGGTCAGATACGCATCCCACGGCCCCGGGATCGCGCCGACGGCGTTTTGGTGAAACGCAACCTGCGCATGCAAGTCGGGATCGTCCGCGATCACGACGCCGCCGACGATGTCGCTGTGACCGCCGAGGTATTTCGTCGTCGAGTGCATCACGACGTCGGCCCCGAATTCCAGGGGCCGCTGCCAGTACGGCGTTGCGAACGTGTTGTCGACCGCGACGATCTGCCCCGGCGCTTTGAGCGCCGCGACCGCCGCGATGTCGATGATTCGCACGAGGGGATTCGTCGGCGTCTCGATCCACAACAGCTTCGTCTCGGGGCGAATCGCCGCGCGCGTCGCCGCGACGTCGCACATGTCGACGTACGTCGTCGTGATGCCATAGCGCGGAAAGACGTCGGAGAAGAGCCGGTGCGTCCCGCCGTAGAGATCTTTGGTCGCGACGATATGGTCGCCCGCGCGCAAGAAGCTCAGCGACGCAGCGTTCGCCGCAGCCATGCCCGAACCGAAGGCAGCGGCGTAGCGCGCGCCTTCGAGATCCGCGAGCTGTTTCTCGAGCGCGGAGCGCGTCGGATTGCCCGAACGCGAGTAGTCGAATCCCTTCGCCCGCCCGACCGCCTCTTGCGTGAACGTGGCCGTCTGATAGACGGGGACGATCGTCGAACCGGTGGCACCGCAGGGTTCTTGTCCCGTGCGGATCGCGCGCGTTGCGAATCCGCGAGTAGCCACGGCAGCCTCGGGCGCAGCTCTGCCCGAAGTCGGCTGCGAGTGGCCGAAAGCATTATTCGGCATGAGTCACACTCCACAGTTTGAGTTTAAATTGTCCGGTGGTCCCGCCGACTACGTCTTGCGCCTCGGAGCCACCTGCCCGACGAACCGGCTACCCCAGCAGCGCACGAAACGCTTCTTCATCGATGATCGGAATGCCGAGCGACTCTGCTTTTGTCAGTTTCGAGCCCGCCTCTTCTCCGGCGACCACGTAACTCGTCTTCTTACTCACTGCCGAGCCAACTTTACCGCCCGCTTCCGTGATGAGCGCGGCCGCTTCATCGCGTGTCAGATTCGGCAGCGTGCCCGTGAGCACGAGCGTCTTGCCTGCGAGCATCCCGACCGGTTGCCGCGGCCGCAGCGGCGCCGTGAGATCGAGACCGCGCGTACGCAAGCGTTCGACGACGTCGCCATTTTGCGGCTGCGCGAAGAAGAACGCGACGCTCTCTGCGATCTGCGGGCCGATGCCTTCGGTCGCTGCGAGTTCCTCGCGCATCGCTGCAGCGAGCGCATCGATCGTACCGAAATCTCCTGCGAGTAACGCCGCGTTCTGGCCGCCGACGTAGCGAATACCGAGCGCCGTCAGCACGCGCGCGAGGCCGCGCGACTTCGAACGCTCGATCTCAGCCAGCACGTTCTGCACGGAACGTTCGCCCATCCGCGGCAGCGTGGCGAGCCGTCCGGCATCGAGCGCGTACAAGTCGGCCACGTCGCGGCACAACTCTGCTTCCACGAGTGCGCTGGAAAGCGCGTCGCCGACGCCCTCGATGTCCATCGCACCGCGCGAGCACCAGTGCCGGATTCGTTCGCGCAACTGCGCCGGGCACGACACGTTGGTGCAGTACGCGAACACGTCCTCGGGCGGATGATCGATCGCCGAACCGCACACGGGACAATGCGCCGGCAGCCGATAGACGGGCGCATTCTCGGGACGCAACTCGAGCACGGGACCCACCACATACGGGATCACGTCCCCCGCGCGGTGCACGACGACCGTATCGCCGACGCGAATATCTTTACGAACGATATCGGCTTCGTTGTGCAAGGTCGCCATCTTCACGGTGACACCGCCGATAGCCACGGGCGCGAGGATCGCGTACGGGTTGAGTTTTCCGGAACGGCTGACGTTGATGCCGACCTCGAGCAGCTTCGTGCGCGCCTCCTGTGCGCGGAACTTGAACGCCGTCGCCCAACGCGGATCTTTGCCCGCGTAACCGAGCTTCGTTTGCAGGGCGAGATCGTCCACCTTGATGACGACGCCGTCGATTTCGTAATCCAGCGTCGCGCGCTCCGCTTCCCACCGCGCGCAGAAGGCGAGCACGTCGTCGACCGTCGCGCAGCGCGTCGCCTGTTCGTTGACGGGAAAGCCATAGGCCTGCAGCATTTCGAGCAGCGCGTGTTGCGTTGCGGGGAGGTCATCGGCAACCCCCCCGACGGCGTACGCAAAGAACGCGAGCTTGCGCTCGGCCGTGATGCGCGGATCTTTCTGACGCAACCCACCGGCCGCCGTGTTGCGCGGATTCGCGTACTGCGGTTGGCCCGCGGCTGCGCGTGCTTCGTTGAGGGCCGCAAAGGCGCTGCGCCGCAGGTACACCTCGCCGCGCGCATCGATCGTCGCCGGATACGGCGCGTGCAAACGCTTGGGAATCTCGGCGATGGTGCGCACGTTAGCGGTCACGTCTTCGCCGATCGTGCCGTCGCCGCGCGTCCCCGCCGAACGCAGCCGGCCACTTTCGTAACGCAGCGACATCGCGAGGCCGTCGATCTTGAGTTCGCACACGTAGCCGGGGGCGGCGCCCGCGAGTTTGGCGACGCGCGCATCGAACGCGCGCAGCCCGGTTTCATCGAAAACGTTTGAAAGGGAAAGCATCGGCACGTCGTGCCGGTACGGTGCAAAGTCCGCCGACGGCGCTCCCCCGACGCGCTGCGTCGGCGAATCGGCCGTCGCGAGGTCGGGATGCGCCACCTCGAGATCGGCGAGTTCGCGCAGCAGCTCGTCGTAGGTCTCGTCGGGCAAGACCGGGTCGTCGAGTTCGTGATAGGCGTGGTTCGCCTCGGCGAGTTGCGCGCGCAGCGCGCCGGCGCGGTCGGCCGGGGAGTCCGTCGTAGCCACCCAAGCGAGTACGACAGGGACGCATGAATTTCCGAGTGGCCCGCGCAACCTCGCGCGCATGCATTCGTTCGCCTTCGAGCAGCCGCCGCTCACCGTCACCTTCCGTGCCGGCGCACTCGAATCGCTGCCGGAGGCCCTGCGTGCGTGCGACGCAAGTCGCCCCGTGTTCGTGCCGACGCCGTCGCAGCGCAGCGTCGCCGAACGCGCCGCAGCGCTCGCCGGCGTCGGGAGCGCCGCGCGTTTCGACGGCGTGCTGCCGCACGTTCCCAAAGGCGTCGTCGCTGCGTTGCGTGCGTTCGCGGACGAACGGCGCGCCGACGCCTACGTCGCAATCGGTGGCGGTGCTGCGATCGATCTCGCCAAAGCCGCAAGCGCAGCGACGGCTCTGCAAGTCATCGCGATCCCGACGACCTACGGCGGCAGCGAGCTCACGCGCTTCGCCGGTCAGACCGATAACGGCGAAAAAGGCCGCGTCGTCAGTCGCGCACCGCGGGCACTCCTCTATGACCCCGAACTGACGCGCGATCTGTCGCTGCGCGCCTCGGCGGGCAGCGCGATGAACGCACTGGCGCACGCTGTCGAAGCGCTGTACGCACCGGGTGCCGCGCCGCTCGCGCTGCTCGCTGCCGAGGAAGCCCTGCGGCGCATCGCCCCCGCGCTGCGCGCCCTGCCGCGCGACCCGCGCGACCTCGGCACACGCACCGAACTGCTCTACGGCGGCTATCTCGGCGGCGTCGCGCTCGCGGGCTCCGGGATGGCGCTCCACCATCGGATATGCCACGTGCTCGGCGGCCGTTACGGCATCGCGCACGGTGATGCAAATGCGGTCATTCTCCCGCACGTCGTGCGCTTCAACGCGAGCGCTGCGTCCGGCGCGATCGAGCACGTCGCGCGGGCACTTGGCACGGAGGATGCGGCGACGGCGCTCGCGACCCTGGCGCGCGACGCCGGCGCGCCGACGTCGCTTGCCGAGCTGGGCCTTCCGGCGGACGAACTCGGCACCCTCGCCGACGTCGTCCTCTCGCAACCGCTGACGAACCCGCGTCCCGTCGAACATCCCGCGCTACTCGCGCTGCTCGCCGATGCGTGGCCGCAACGGTAGCGTGTCAGTGGTCGGCGGACGTGCTCGGATCGAGTTTGGTCATGCGCGTAACGCTCTGGGCGCGCAAGGTCTTCGCCGCGTCATAGTAGCCGTTGACGGCGACGATCTTACCGACGAAGAGCGGTGCTGAATAGGTCCCCGCTGCGAGGGCTTGCGTCGCATCGACGGGCTGCAATCGACCGCCGCGCGTGCGCACGACGAGCGCCGCACCCTTTACCGAACTGATCGTGCCGTACAAGATATGCGTCGCGCCGCCCAGGGCATTGATCTTCGTGTGCGGCGTAACGTGCGTCGTGCTTGGCGCGCCACGCGAGATCTGACGCTGCGGCAGCGGCCGTGCCTGCGCGGTGGCTTGCAATGGCGCCGCGACCGCGGCGGCGAGCACCGCCGCGAGCATGACGTAGCGGGAATATCGAGAGAATCGCTTCATCGGACGTCGTCCTTATCTGCGCAAGCGCAACATCGAGTGGGCGGTCCCCCGCAGGCCGAAGATCGCGACCCCGCCGTCCGTGGGAACGTAGACTCTACCGTTTGCCACGAGCGGCGAGACGAGGGCCCCGCCGATCCAGGCCGTGCCGGACGTTTGGTTCCAGGTCCCGGCCGTTCCGGCAAAGAGCGTCGTCATCTTGAGCGCATCGAATGCGTAGAGCGAGATGTTGCCGCCGCTATTACCGGGCGTCTTGAGCGCCCACACGACGGCCGTTCCCGGGTTGGTTCCGTTGGAGGAGACAACCGGCTGCGAACCGCTGTCGCGGCATTCGAGGCAGCCGACGTTGGCAGAACTGTACACGGAGAACGACGCCGCCGCCGGATTGAACTGGTAGGTGTTGAGCGGCGCGCCATTGCCGTAGATAACGTACGAGTTGCCGCTCGTGTCTTGGAAGAAGGCCGGGCCACCCCAAATCGAGCCACCCGTGTTCTGATGCCACACGGCACCGTTGTCGCCCGGCTGCATACCGCCGAGCCGATCGCGGTTGAGCAGGTACTTTTGGGCGCCGGTCGCCCCGCCCTTACCGGCTTGCATGAGCAGGTGCGGGAAGCCGCTCGAGATGCCATCGGGCAAGAGCATCACGCCACCCGAACCGAGATCTTGATCGCCGTTCGAATCCGACGCTTCGCTCGCCGGCGTGAAGTACGAGCCGCCGGAAATATCGAGATTGCCCGGTAGCTTCAAGACCGACATCGAGAAGTTGCTCGTGCCGTCCCACGGTCCGTTACCCGTCGCGAAGTAGACGTTGCCTTGCGCGTCGGCCGCAGGTCCGTAGCCGCTCATCCAGGGCGAACCCAAGAAGTAATTGCCGCCGTTGTTGCTGTTGGTCATGTCGACGGCGTTGCCGGCGGGCGCGAGGTTGGCGGCGCTGTACGCCACGATCCAGCCGTGCGTCGCCTGCGTGTTGTAGTCGCAGTGCGAACCGAACGCGACGTAAATGTTTCCGTTGGCTTCCAGCAGCGCGCTGCGATTGAAGTTCCACTTCGGATCGATGCTCGCCGTTCCACCCGAGGCGAGCGCGACGGTCGCGCTGACTTCGACCGGCGTCACGACATCGTTGCCACTCTGCAACGAGATCGCGTGCAGGCGCTGGTGGAACGTCCCGTTCTCCTTCGTCGGAACCACGACGTAGAGGCGGTCCGCCGCGCGGTCGATCACCGGCGTCCCCGTGATGCCGATGTCGGGATTGACATCGGAGCAGCCGGTGTCCGACCAGCTCTGCTGCGTGACGCCCGCGCCGGGGTTCGTGAAGCTCCGTTCCCAGACGACCGCACCCGTCACATCGTCGAAGGCGTACACCTGATCGGTTGCCGTCGAAACGATGACCAGATTGTGCGGCGTGCCGCCGACCTTCTCGCTCGTCGCATACAGCGGCTGCGAATAGACCTTGCCGAACGCAGGCATACCGGAGGGCGCCGTCAGCGCACCGAGCAAACCGAAGTTGCTCGAGGCCACGCTCGCCGTCGTCAAGGTCGACTCCGCCTGATACCAGCCCTGACGCGAATTGTTCTGATGGAACGTCACGTTGTCCGCAGCCGATCCCGTCGAGGGTGCGTTGACCGAGACTGCGAGCGTTTGCGTGTTCCTGGCGGAGTCGGCGATGGTGAGCGTGCACGACCCGAGCCCGAGCGGCGCGACGCTTAGCGTCGAGCCGCTGATCGACGCGCTCGCAACGTTTTGGCAACCCGACCCGCCGTACGGAGGCGTACCGCCCGAGATCGTCGCCAGCTGGGCGGGCGCCGTCGGTGCGGTAAAGGCCAGGACGTTCGGCGTCAGCGAGATCGGCGACACGATGCCCTGCACCGTGACCGCGACGGTAACGCTGAGTCCGCTTGCGTCGGAGATCGTCAGCACACAGCTGCCGGCGCCCGCGGGCATGACCGAGATGGAGGCTCCGCTTACGGAAGCGTTCGCGACGTTTGCACAACCGCTCACGCTGTACGCTGCTCGACCGCCGCTGACCGCCACGGCATGCGCCGGCGCCGCTGCCGAGGCAAAAGTGAGCCCCTGCTGCGGCGCATTCGTCGTCATCGGCGGCGCCGTTCCGACGCGAATCTTCGCCATCATCCCCGCGTCTTCGTGCGAGAGGATGTGACAGTGCAGTAAGAATGTCCCAATGATCGTGGGGTCGGTAAAGTCCATCAGGAGTTTGACGGAGCCGGGACCGTTGGCAGTCGCTGCCGGAACGTTGACGTTGTCGATAACCTGTCCCACGTTGTTCTGTTCGATCGCGGTCCCGCCGACGATCGACTGCACCAAGAAGTGCACTTGATGGATATGGAACGTGTGGACCTGACTCGAGTTGTTGACGATCTGCCACTGTTCCATCGTGCCACTCTGTGCGTAGAACAGCGGCGCGCCCGACGGATCGTACGCCTGGCCGTTGATCGTGTTTTGATCGCTGTAGGTGAGCGTCTGCGTGCGCGCGATGCCGGCATTGCGGACGAAGTTGCGCATGAACGCGACGCCGTGGACGCGCGCCGTGCGCAGCGCCGACTTCACGGCGATGCGGTCGCGATGCAGCGCGTTATCGCTCGAGGAACTTGCGGCATTGATCGTCGCGAGCGTGGCCGCGGGCATTGCGGGCCCCGCTTGACCCGCATCGAAGCAATTCGTGCGCAGGTACGCCGTTTTTCCTGAAGGCGGGCGGCCCCGTCACGATGAACTCGAGCCGGCTCGCCGGCGGGACGACGTAGTGGCTCACGCTCATCGGCGCGTTGCCGACGCTCGCGAGCGGTACGCCATCGATGCCGACGATTTTCATCTGCGTGTTGTCGACGGTAACGTCGAGATACGTGTCGGAACCGGCGTTGACGAGTCGCCAGAACTGCTGCTCGCCCGGCCGAATGCCGATGCTCGGATTCGTTTGGCCGTTGAGCGTCCAGTTCTTTACGGCCGTCTCACCGGCCACGCAGTGCGTGCTTGCCGCGGGACGGACGAAGCGCCGATACTTCGCGTCGACGACGACGAAGGGATTGCGCGTCTTGGCCGTCGTGCTGCCGCGCACCGGCGTATCCATCGACATGCCATGCATCGCCATGCCCCGCATCGGCATGCCGTGCATCGCCGCCGGCGCAGCTGCATGCGAGCCGTGCTGCATCGCCCAGAACATCGCGCGGACTTGATTTTTATCGGCGGCCGGCAAGACTTGGCCCGCGGGCAGAACGTCGCGCGCGATCAGCACGCGTTCGGGCATGTTCGCGACTTGCGGCACGTACTGCGAGACGCCGTCGATGATCAGCGCGCCCGACATACCCGAGAGGTTCTGCCGCTCGGCTTCGCCGTGTGCGTGCGAGTGGTACCAGTAGAGTCCCGTCGGATGGTTCGTGGGAATCGCAATCTGGTAGTGCAGCGTTTGACCCGGCATCGCGAGCATGTCGATCGAATCGTCGCCCGGAGCATTGGGTGTAACGTGCAGCCCGTGATAGTGCAGGTTCGTGTCGTTGAGGTAACCGGCACCGCTCGGCGGCGTCGGCAAGTTATTCGTGAGACTGACGATGAGCGTGTCGCCGGGCAGCAGCCGCAGCGTCGGCGGCACGTTCGCTCCGTTGTAGGTGAATTGCGGACTACCGCTCGTTGCGTTCTGTGAGGCGACGACATTGAAAGTCAGCTGCCCATTCTGGCTGCGCAGCTGCTGAGGATCGGAGAGCGCGTTGCCCACCGGCGCCGGCAGCGGAAGCGGCGGATGCGTGCCGCCTTGCGGACACACGGTGCGATACGGATGATTTGCCGGCAAACGATTTTGCAGGCCCCACTTGCAGGCGAGATAGCCTTCGACTTGGGTCGTCTCGGCGCTGGAGAGAAAGCGGTTGAACATCAGGATTTCGCCGAGCTGACCGTTGTAGCGATAGGTAGCGGCCGTTTTGGAGATCATCGCGCCGATCGCGAGCGGGTACGCGCCGGTCGCAGACGAGCCCGGACCGCCGCTGCTCGAGAGCGTATTGCCGTCCTTGCGAACGACTTGACTCTTGTTCGAGACGCTCCCCGCCGCGGTCCAGACCGCTGGACCGTTGGGCACGTCGTGCGGCGAAAGCCGCCCCGTACCATAATTGTTGAAATCGAAGTTCGAGACGCCGTTTTCGGAGAGCCGCAAATTCCAACGTGGACTCGAGTAATACGCGCCGGCCCACGCGACCGAACTCGACTGCGTGCTGTTGGCCTGATTGGAAACGACGAAGACCGTCGACTCGTTGAAAAGGTTCGACGAAAACGACGCATTCGAGCCGACGAGATACGGCTTTCCGTTAAAGGTCAGCGTGCCGAGGTTGTTGATGCCGGCCGCCGCGAAGAGCGGCTCGAGCGCCGGCGTCGCTTGAGACACGGTGTTCTTATTGCCGCTCAGGTCGTTCCAAGCGCTCACCGCGCCCGCAGTTTGCGTGACGCCGAGCGGGTTCGAGGCGTCGAACCACGCTTGCAGGTCCGGAATTTGCGTCGGCGTGAAGCCTTGCGGTGTCGCGGAGATTGCCGCGACGGAAAAGCTGCCGATCTGATGACGGTTGAACGAGCCGCCGGTCGATCCGGTCAGTCCGACGTAAACGTTCGCGGGAAGGGCGGGTTGACCGTTCGCACCCACGATCGTCTGCGAATAGTATTGCACGAGACCATTGCCGTCGTTGCGATCGATGAGGACCGTTAGGAGCCCCGCCGGCGTGAGCGTCATTTGGACGGTCGGCGCGTTCGTCGGCCGGTTCGCGACCGACGGCGCATCGAGCGAGAAGGGTAAGCTCGCCGGTTGGCCCTGCGCGTTCGTCGCGCCGCCGATATACTGATAACCCGACGACGCTGCGCCGCGGACCGCGAGCGTCTCGGGAATCGAACCCGGGCCGCCGCTGCGGCCCTCGGTCGGATTGCTGAAGTTTCCGTACTCGTCGAAGGCGATGCCGACATAGCCGTTCGCGATGCCGCCTGCGGGGCCGTTCTGCTGCCCGTTCGCATATCCGAGCGATCCGCCGAGCGCGCCGATCGCGGTCGGCATCGCTTGCGACGCGTCGGAAAGGAAGAGCGTGATCCCATCGGCACCCGGCGTCGAGCCGTTGAATGAATAATCGGTAAAGGTCACCTGCAGTCCGGTGCGCGTCGAAACCGGCGTCGCTGCGACGACCATGCCGCTCTGGTACTGCGTACCCGAGGTCAGTTCGAGGGCACCCTGGCCGCTGGGATCTTGCGGCGCGTTCGCATCGCAAGCGGAATCGACGTCGCCGGCGTCGCGTTCGTCCCCGCAGTCAAACAGGCGTTACCGACGGCGAGCCAGGCGTTCGGCGCCGTGCTCGAGCCGGAAAACCCGTCGCCGACGAGCGAGGCGGCGGGGGCGAGCAGCGCCCGACTGCGCAGGACGCGCTTGCCCACGGCGCGCGACTGTGTGAGCACCGGCCGCATGCTTGGGGTTGCGACCGGTGCATTGAAATTGGTCGCAGGCGTCTTCACTCTTTGCGCCGGTGGTCGCACTGTCGTTCCGCCGGGCGCGGATGGCGCCGCTCCGGCACCGTTCGTCATCGATATCGCCAACAACGCAAGGATGCTCAGCGCTTTGCGTGAGCGGCACGATCCCATCGATGACTCTCTTTCTTCTTCAAGCCCGCGAGCGACGATCGAAATTGCGCCGGCTGCATAGGCGACGTGCAAATAGGAATGAAACGCCGCTGCAAACGCTTTGCCGACGCGAACAACGCCTGGGTTTTCCGACCAATCGAAACCCCGCGCGCCGTTAAGCCCGCGAAATCTACCCGTCGTCGTGGAGATAGGTTAGCGAATTGTCAGTAGACGTTCAAACGCCAAATAGGACCCCCTCACTAGGACCAAAAGGCTTAGCCGACCGGAGTTCTAAGCAGCGCCCGCGTAGAGAACGCGATGCGATCGATACAAACCTACGTGATTGGCCTCTTATTTATTGCGAGCGGCATCTTGCACTTTCGCAACCCGCGCATGTACGAGCGAATCGTACCGCCGCTTCTTCCCGCGCATCGCGAACTCGTCATTATCAGCGGTGCATTCGAGGTGCTCGGCGGCATCGGCGTCTTGGTGCTGCCGACGCGCGTCGCCGCGGGAGTCGGCCTTATCGCGCTCTGCGTTGCGGTCTTTCCCGCCAACATCTACATGGCGACCGACGCCGCTAAGTTCGCCAACGTCGCTCCCGCGTGGACGCTCTACGCGCGTCTGCCGCTACAGTTCGTCCTCATTGTCTGGATTTATAATGTTTGTGTGAAGCGAGCCGAGCGCTGAGGGGCTTGCCCCGGCACCACGCGGAAGCGGTAAGGCACTGTAAATGCGCACATTCGTTCGTGGTACGATTATCGTTCTGCTTTTGGTCGCCGGGACGTTTGCGTTCGATGTGCGTCCGCTTGCGGCCGAGCGCGCATCGCGGCAGACTACTGTGCGCACTTCGCTCGCGCCGACATATGCGGAAATCGGTGACGAAGCCGTTCGCACACTCCTGCGCTCCTATTACACGAACGATGGCTACTGGCGCGATTGCCCCGAGGCGCGCTGCTGGATCCACAATAGCGACTGGGGCTCCGACTCGCTCACGAACACGCTGTATCTGCGTTGGATGACGCTGCACGACGCGGCGATTCCGCCGATTCTGGCGACGCTTGCAAGAACGGCACGCCGGTATGCTGCACCGTGCCACGGCCGCACGTGCCGATTATGGAGCGACGTCCCGCTGTGGGACTCGGTCGCAGCCTCCCGCGAGTACGCAATCTCGCACGACCCGCTCGCGCTTGCGAAAGCGCGCGCCGCCTTTGCGGCCGTCGAAGATTCGGCCGTCTACGACGTCGGTGCGTGTCCGGCAATTCGCTACCAACGACCCTACGGTCGCGGCGACCGGCTCAAGACGCTCGAAACCGATTCGAACGGCGTCAAGGCGGCACTGCTCCTTTTCGAGGAAACGCACGAAGCGCGCTATCTCCGGATTGCCGGAAGCCGCTACGCCGCGATCCGGCGCTATTTTCTCGACCCAGAGCGAGCGCTGTACTCGGTCTACGTCTTCGATGACGGACGGCACTGCCGTCGCGTTCCGCAGCGCTATTTCGCTTCGGTGAACGGCAATATGATTTGGAACGGCATCGCGCTCTTTCAACTCACCGGCCAGCCCGCGTATCGAGATCAAGCGTACGCAACAGCACGGGCGGTCGCAAGCGACCTCTCCGACCCGCAAGGCGTCTTCATGGATCTGCAAGCGGAGAACGATCTCGAAGAACCGCTCGTGGAGGCGATGTTCGAGCTCGCGACCCGCGAAAACCGCGCCTTCGCGCGGCGTTGGCTCTTCACGAACGCATCCGCCGCGTACTCGGCTCGCAAGGCCGACGGTACGTACGGCCGATTCTTCGACGGGCCGCCGCCGGCGGGCACGGTCACCGCGTGGCAGACCAACGGCGGTCTTGCGACCGAGATCGCGGCCGCGTCGCTCGAACCCCGCGCGCGACCGGTCGATGCGGCGTGGCACGACGCGATCTTCGTGCCGCACGAGATCTCGCGCGCGCCGGCGACGATCCGTTTCGAAGGCTCGGGCTTCGCCTTGATCGGCACGATCGGCGATGTGTGCTGCCAACCCGGGCACGCGCGCATCTTCGTCGACGGCGTAGAAACGATGAACCGCGTCGGCACGTGGCAGAACAAGTCGGTTTCCGGCCAGCGTCTACCCAATTCCGTGCTCTTCGCACTGCGCTGGCCGCGTGCCGGCGTGCACGAAGTCACGATCCGGCCCGGGATCTATGACGCCAAGGAGGGTGGGGACTTTCTGCACGCAGACGGGTACGTCGTTCGTTAACGCGTTGCCGGCGAGGCGCGGCCGATGATCTTCGCAAGCGGCGTGCCACGCTCGAGCGTCCCATATACGCGTCCGCGTCCCTCCAATCGCGAAGCGATGAAGGCCTCGGCGACTGCGGCCGGGCTCGCGCGAACCACGAGTGCCGCTTGGAAGAGAACCGCCATGTCTTCCACGATTCGTCGCGCGCGCAGCTCCGCATCGCCGGGCTCCGCGAGTTCGCGTTCGAGCGCGGCCGCAGCGGCGTCGAGCCGCCGGTCCGCGCCGCGGGCGTTCGCGATCTCCGCGAAATAGCTCTCGACGACACCGCGTTCTCGTGCCATCGCTCGCAGAACGTCGAGAGCGTTGACGTTGCCCGAACCTTCCCAAATCGAGTTGAGCGGCGAGTCGCGAAAGAGACGCGGCATGATCGACTCCTCGACGAAACCGTTGCCCCCCAAACACTCGAGTGCTTCGGCGGCATGTCCGGGCGCACGTTTGCAAACCCAGTATTTCCCAAAGGCCGTACCGATGCGCTTGAGCCGCGCTTCGTGCGCGTCGCCCAGCGCCGCGCGATCGCAGGCCTGCGCGAGCCGCACCGCGAGTAAGGTCGCCGCCTCCGATTCGAGCGCGAGGTCGGCGAGCACATTCTGCATGAGCGCTGCATCGACGAGCGGCTTTCCGAAGGCGGAGCGATGCTCGGCGTGATGGATCGCCTGAGCGACGGCCTGCCGCATGCCGGCGGCGGCACCGATCACGCAGTCCAGTCGCGTGAAGTTGACCATCTCCACGATCGTCGCAACGCCGCGGCCTTCCTCACCGACGAGCCAGCCGCTCGTGCCGTCCAATTCCACTTCGCCCGAGGCGTTGCTGCGGTTGCCGAGTTTATCTTTGAGACGTTGCAACGCAAAGACGTTCTTCGAACCGTCGGGAAGGAAGCGCGGCACGAGAAAACACGACAGGCCGTGCGACGCCTGCGCGAGCACCAGAAACGCATCCGACGTAGGCGCGGAACAGAACCACTTGTGTCCGGTGAGCGCGTACTCCGCAGCGGGTCCGCCCGGGCCGAGCGGCGTTGCGCGCGTCGTGTTGGCGCGCACGTCGGAGCCACCTTGCTTCTCCGTCATCGCCATGCCGAAGAGCGCCGAGCCCTTCTCGCTCGCCGGACGCAGCACCGGGTCGTACGTATGCGCGAAAACGAGCGGCTCCCAGAGCGCGGCGAGTTCGGGCTGCGTGCGCAGCGCCGGTACGACCGCGTGCGTCATCGAGATCGGACAACCATGACCGGCGTCGACTTGCGACCAGACGTAGAACGCGGCTGCGCGTGCCACGTGGGCGCCCGGTCGCGGATCTCTCCACGACGACGCATGCAAACCCAACCCCGTTGCCGTCGCCATCAAGGCGTGATAGGCAGGATGGAAGTCGACGTCGTCGATGCGATTGCCGAAGCGATCGAAGGCCCGCAGCTTGGGTGGGTGGGCGTTGGCCTCGAATCCGAGCGCAATCGCCGCCGCGCTGCCGCTGCGGCGGCCGAGCTCGAGCAGTGCCGCATCGGCCCATGCCGCATCGCTTCCGAGAACGGCATCGCGCAACGCCCGATCGGCAGCAAACACGTCGTAACCGGTCAGCGGCGGCGGCTGATTCGCAACCGCGTGCGTGCGGTGCGGCGCCGCGGCGGGACGGTCCAGTAGATTCATCCCGAGCGGTTCCGTCTGCCGCAAAAACGGTCCCGCTCGGACGTGCAACGTTGGGAAGCTCACAAGGGAATCGGCAAGCGCGGCCGTAGCGCTGATGCATCATGCAAGTCACCACGAAGAGCCGCGAGATCCGTCTGGCATCGCGTCCGACCGATTGGCCGTCCGCCGAGAACTTCGCTTTCAGCGAGATCGAACTCGGCGAACCGGGCGACGGCGAGGTGCTCGTGCGCAACACGCACATGTCGGTCGAGCCGTACATGCGCGGCCGCATGAACGATGTGCAATCGTACGTGCCACCGTTCCAGATCGGCAAGCCGCTCGACGGCGGCGCGGTGGGGATCGTCGTCACGTCGCGCGACGCGTCGCTGCCCGAGGGTACCTGGGTCCATTCGAATTTCGGCTGGCGCGAATATGCGCTCGCACCGGCCAAGGCGTTTCGTGAGATCGACACGTCGCTCGTTCCGCCGAGCGCGTATCTCGGCGTTCTCGGCGTGCCGGGCTTCACGGCCTGGGTTGGGCTGCACGTCGTCGGCAAGCTCAAAGCCGGTGACGTCGTGTTCGTTTCCAGCGCCGCGGGCGCCGTCGGCAGTGTCGCGGGCCAGCTCGCGAAGCTCGCCGGCGCCACCGTTATCGGCAGCGCCGGTTCGCCCGACAAGGTGGCGTACCTCAAAGAGCTCGGCTTCGATGCCGCATTCGATTACCACGGCGGCGACGTCACCGAGAAACTCGCGAACGCAGCCCCGAACGGCATCGATCTTTACTTCGACAACGTCGGCGGCGAACAGCTCGAGGCGGCGCTCGCGGCGTTGCGTCCGTTCGGGCGCGTCACTGCCTGCGGCATGATCTCGGGTTATTGCGACACGCAGCCGGGGCCGCGCAACATCATGCTCGTCATCGGCAAACGGTTGACCTTGCAAGGCTTCATCGTCAGCGACCACCAGAGCAAATTCGCGGAGTTTGCGCGCGAGATCGCCGCGCAGCTCGCGAGCGGAAAAATCGTCGCGCGGGAGTCGTTCTTCGAGGGCATCGAAAATGCGCCGGCTGCCTTCATCGAATTACTGCGCGGCGGCGCCCACGTCGGCAAGCTCGTCGTGCGGCTGGCACCGGAGAATGCGCGCGCGTGATCGAGGAGACGCGTGCGGTCAGTCGCCCTCCGCGTCCTTCGGTGCCCTTGCGAGATCGGCCGCCTTGGGAAGTTTCCCACGGCCGGTGATGCCCGCTTCGAGCAGTGCGTTGTACACCGGCGCATTGAGGTGATCGGGCTCGCGGAAATTCATCCCGACCGTTTCCTTCGCCCACCAAGCGCTGTCATGGAGCTGCGCGACGCGTCGCGTCTTTTTGGCAGACGGACTGAAGCAGGCCGGGACGAGATCGGCATGGACCGGCGCCGCGCAGAGTGAGCCCGGAATCGTTGCCACATACGGTTGCAGGTTCGCCTGCTGCGCAAACACGTCGGACATCGGTGCCGCGTTGGCGTCGTTGAGACCCAAGGGACGAACGCCCAGCAGATCCTCGACGGTGCGCAGTGCGTTGACCGTCGTGTACGTCGTATGCACGATCGCATGCGACCGCGTGTACGGCGAGACGATGTGAATGATCGAGCGGTGCGCCTCGACGTGATCCTGGCCGTCCTGCGGGTCGTCTTCGAGCATGACGATCGCGGTCGACGCCCAGTACTTCGAATGGCTCACCGCTTCGACGAGTTGACCGATGGCATAGTCGTGGTCGGCGAGCTCGAGTTGCGGCGTGCCGAGGCCCTCCAGTGCCGTCCCGAACGAACCGGTATGGTCGTGCGGAATCGTCATGACGGTCAAGTTCGGCATATCGTCGTCTTTGATCTCCGCGGTGAACTCGCGCTGCCATTCTTCGATGCGGAAGATATCGGGATAGGTCTGATCGAAGGCGCGATAGTAGCGGTCGGTGATGCGCTGAATCGAAGGCGTGCTCGGCGACGACTGCAGGACGCCCGCCTCGAAGGGATGACGCACGGGCGCCGGACTGAGCGGCGTTTTCGTACCGTAATACGTCAGGTCGTCCTGCCAACCGTAATTTCGCACCGTCTTGCCTGCGCGCAGCGCGCTTTCCCAAATGTAGCCGCCGAGCGCGCCGCGCGAGAGATCGTTCGCGCCTTCGGAGGCCGATGGATCGTGAATTCCCGGCAAGATCGTCGACCGTTCGCTCGGGTCCAGAATACCGGTGATGCGCCGGCTGAAGATCGTCGGCGCACCGCCGGCCGGCGGCAGACCGAGATTCATGTTCTTGACGATCCCCTGCCAATCGTACGTAAAGCCGAAGCCGTTGGAATTGCCGTAGTCGACCGGCTGCGTCTCCTCGACGAAGGCATTGGTATGGCCCTGCATGACCCAGTTCCAGCCGACGCCGCTCGTTTCACTCGAATCGTAGAAGTTGTCGAGCGTCGCATAGTCCGCCGCGAGCGCATGCAAATTGGGCGTGATGGGCTGCGTAAAGAAGGTCAAGCGCGGGTCGCCGTTCGCGCCGTTGCCGAGATCGCCCAGAACCTGATCGTACGTGCGGTTCTCATTGACGATGTAGATGACGTGTTTGATGCGCGTGCGCAGGAACGCCATCATCGCATCGTCGTTCGCCGTTCCGAAGCCGTTGTTGGCGTCGACTACGCTCGAGAGGTAGCGCAGCGTATTGCGGTCCGGTGTCGGCATCGAGACGAGGCCTGCCTTTTCGGCTTCCCACGTGTAGGAATTGCGTCCCGTTCTATCGAGCGCGATGCCGTAGGGCGTGTTCCAGGAGTAGTACGTTTGATCGGGGTTTGGACCGGCGTTGGATTTCTCGTTGATGACGAAGAGGTGCGAACCATCCAGACTCGGCGTAACCGAAGTCGGGTACCAGCCGACCGGAATGCGGCCGACCACTTTCGCGGTCGCGACGTCGACGACGGCAACCGCGTTCTCACCGCCGAGCGTGACGTAGAGCGTGCGGCCGAACGGACCGACAGCGATCCCTTCGGGATTAGCGCCCTTGAAGGGATAGCCGGGCCGTACGAGGCTGATCCGGTGTATCAATTTGTCGGTGACGGTGTCGATGACGGCGACCGAATCGTCGTTGCCGCACGCGACGTATAAACGACGCTGATCGCCATCGAGGACCATCTTATTTGGCCCGGACGGCACTGGGATGACGCTCGCAAGCGAGCCGCCGTTGATGACGAGGACCTGGTCGTCACGCTGACTCGTCACGTAGGCTTTCGTATAGACGCCGGTACTCGGATCGCTCTTTACCGCGACCCAGAACGGATACTCACCTTGCGGAAAGAGCTGTCCCGGAACGAAGAACCTGACCTCTTTCGTAACGTTGCGAGATTTGGTGCTCACGATCGATGCCGATGCGCCGCCGAAGTTGGCAACGACGATCGTCTTTCCATCGCGGCTTACATCGAAGCCGCCCGCGATCGCACCCGTAACGAGCTTGGGCTGGGCCCTTCCGGCGGGTGTCCCGGCGAGCAAGCCGCCGTCGTAATGCGGAATCGGCGCGGTGTCGCTCGTGTTGTGATTGAGGATGAGGTACGGCGCATCGGGTGTGTACGAGGCGCCGGAACTACTTTTAAAGACCAAGATGCGGTCGTCGATGCCGCCCGACACGAAGAAGCGGTGGCCGCTCGGATCCCACGCGAGCCCCTCGAACGTGTCGGGAATCGGGATCTGTTGCAGCTTGCGCGGCGTCCCGGACGAGACGTCGTACACGAAGACGTATTCGGCTTGATTGTAGCCGGTCGCGCTTTTGCCGGTTACCGGGTTGGTGAACCGCGCGGGACGGCCGGTAAGCGGATCGATGACGGGAATGAGAATCGGCTGTCCGTTCTCATAGTTGGTCGCCGTATTAAAACCGCTCGTAAGCACCAAGAGCGTTTTGCCGTCGGGACTGAGCGCCGTCGAGACCGCATCGTCCGCGTCGGCATTGCCGTCGGGCCGCAGACCGGTCGCGAGTCGCTGGTACGTCGAGCCGGGTGCCGCCGTCGCGGTGAGATATTGACCCGTCGGCAGCAAGGCCGGCCCGCCGTTGGTTCCCGAAACCGCGAACCGGTGCAACCCCGCGGCCTGCCCGATCGCCGTCGTGGAGCTAAAGAGGACGACAATTGCCGTCGCGCACGTCGTCCGAAACGCATGCTCAAATCTCAAACGAGTAACCTCCGCTGCTGGGGCTCAGAGCGTACGCTGCGCAGCTTAAGAAGAGATTGTGATTCGCATTAGCATGCTTAACGTTACAGGAGCGAACCACCGCGCACGCGCCAGCGGCCACCGACCATAACGTCGCGCGGCGCGGCACGATCGGTCGCAAAGATGTAACGGTCGAGTGTGGTATCGCGCAGTGCATGCGCATCGCCCGGCAACACGACGAGATCGGCGCGTTGCCCGGGCGCGAGCCGGCCGGCGTTGCGCCCGCAGGCGCGCGCTCCCGCCTCCGTTGCGCGGGCATAGAGCGTCTCGGCGCAGGAAGCCTCCGGACCGATTGCGGCGACGAGACGCCGGCGCGTCACAAGACGTTGCCCGTACTCGAGCCAGCGCAGCTCTTCAACCGGTGAAATAGAGACGTTACTGTCCGATCCGATGCCAAACGATCCGTTCGCCGCCAGATAGGCTCCGAGCGGAAACAGACCGTCGCCTAAATTCGCTTCCGTCGTGGGACAAAGGCCCGCGACCGCGCCGCTGCGCGCAAGACCGGTACGCTCGCCGTCGTCGAGATGCGTCGCGTGTACCAGACACCAACGCTCGTCGAGGCCGACGTTTGCGAGTAGCCAAGCGACGGGACGCGCACCGAGCGCCGCTCGTACCGCCTCGACTTCGCGGGTCTGCTCGGCGGCGTGCAGATGGATCGGCGCGTAACGCGGCGTACCGTCGACGATCTCCCGCAACTGCGCGGGCGTCACGGCACGCAACGAATGCGCGGCGGTCCCGATTGCGACGTCCGCGTCGTGGGCGTACGCGCTACGCAGCGACGCGGCGATCGCGAGCACGTCGGCGGCCGAGGTCGCGAAGCGCCGCTGCTGCGCCCGCAACGGACTTCCGTCTGCGTCGGCTTGCGCGTAGAGCGCGGGCAACAGCGCGACCGCAATACCGGCATCGCGCGCCGCGGAGACGAGCGCGTGCGAGGTCGCGGCACGATCGGCATACCACTTGCCGGCTGGGTCGCGATGCAGGTAATGGAACTCGGCGACCGCGGTATAACCCGCGAAGAGCATCGCGCCGTACGTCTCGCGCGCGATCGCGTACAACGCATCCGGATCGAGCGCGGCCGCAAGCGCGTACATCGGATCGCGCCACGACCAGAAATCCTCGTCCGGCCCACGGCGGCGCTCCGCCGTGCCGGCCATCGCGCGTTGAAAGGCGTGCGAGTGCAGATTCGGCATGCCGGGTACGACCGGACCTTCGAGGAGCTCCGCGCCTTCGCGATCCACGCCGGCACGGACCTCGCCGAGCGCGCCGTCCGCTGCAATATCGATGCGAACATCGGTGGCCCAGCCGTCGGGGAGAAATGCTTCGCGCGCGAAGAGACGCATACGATGCGTCGCTACGACACGCTGTGGACGAACGCCCGGCTCGCCACGATGCAACCGGACGGTGCCCCCTACGGCGCGATCGAAGACGGCGCGCTCGCCACGCTCGAGGGACGAATCGCCTGGCTCGGCCCGCGCGCGCAACTCAAAAACGAGCCCGCGCGACTCGCGCAAGACGTCGTCGACGCCGGCGGACGGTGGATTACACCGGGTCTCATCGATCCGCACACGCATCTCATCTTCGGTGGCGAGCGCGTCGCGGATTTCGAGCGTCGCGTTGCCGGCGAGAGCTACGTCGCGGCGGCAGCGGGTGGCAGCGGAATCGAATACACCGTTGCGATGACCCGCGCAAGCGACGAAGAGACCCTGTTTCGAAGCGCGGAGCGCCGGCTGCGCACGATGATCGCGAACGGCACGACGACCGTCGAAATCAAGTCGGGCTATGGACTCGACGTCGAAACGGAGTTACGGATGCTCCGAGTCGCACGGCGACTCGCGCGTGCGTGCGAAATCTCCGTGCGCGCAACATACTTGGGGGCGCACGTGATTCCGCCGGAATACAACGAGCATCGCGCCGAGTACGTCGACCTCGTCTGCAACGTCATGCTGCCGCGCATCGCGCGCGAGAATCTGGCAGATGCCGTCGACGTGTTTTGCGACACGATCGCCTTCACGCCTCGCGAAGCCGCGCGCGTTCTGGACGCCGCCGTTGCAAATGGACTCGCCGTCAAAGTGCATGCGGACCAGATAGCAGACACGGGGGCGGCATCGCTTGCGGCGACGTATCGCGCACTTTCCGCCGACCATCTCGAACGTACGAACGAAGGCGGCGTCCGCGCACTTGCCGAGGCGGGAACGGTCGCCGTGCTCTTACCGGGCGCGTACTACTATTTACGCGAGACGGCGAAACCGCCGCTCGACGCGCTACGCCGGTGCGGGGTCGCGATCGCGCTCGCGACCGATTGCAATCCGGGAACGTCGCCGGTCCTCACGTTACCGACCGCGATGAACCTCGCGTGCACGCTCTTCGGACTGACCCCGCAAGAGTCGCTGGCCGCGGTCACGCGTCACGCGGCGCGGGCTCTGGGCTACGACGACCGCGGCATACTGGCCGTCGGGCGGCGCTGTGATCTCGCGCTCTGGGATGTCGCCTCAGCCGCCGAGTTGAGTTATTGGCTCGGTGCTAGTCGTTGCGCGGGCGTCGTCGTCGCCGGGGTCCGCCGCCCCACAGGCTTTTGAGATGTGCTGATGCGCGATCTTCCCATCTCAAAGCTTGATGTCGGCGCTCAAGAAGAGTTGGAACGGGTTCGCTTGTCCGCCGTAGCCCTGCTGAAAGACGTTGCTGAAGAACGGGATGTAGTTGTAGCCGATCGGCTGGATCACGTTTCCGGGGTTATAGAGATTGCCCACCGGTTGGACGTTACTGCTGTACCAACACCCGATCGTACCCGGACTCGTCGGCAGGTTCGTCCAGGGCTCGCTCGAGCCGCCGAAGCAGCGGTTTACGAGATTGGCCGCCGTCAGCGTGAACGTGACCTTCTTGGAGGCCTGGTATGCGAGCTGCAGATTTGCCGTCAGTTGCGACGGTTCGAGATACTGGCCGAAATTGTCGAAACGGCCGGTCTTAGAATTTGGCGCGGTGATGGCGGCAGCGCAGGTCTGGGCATCGTACGGTGCGCCGCCCGCAGCCCCGAATGGATAGCGCGGATCGCCGGCCGTCGTGCCCGCGGTCAGCGCGCCGCAACCGGCTCCGGGGTCGATGCCGACGTTGGAGTTCGGAAGACCGTAGTGTCCCCCCGCGCTGAATTGTAACGACGGCGTTACCGTGAAACGGGCATGTTTGTAATTGAGGAGCAGCGTCGCGATGTGCGGAACGATGTACGAGCTGCCGACCGAGGCGAAGCCAGGCCCGGGCCCCGCGCCCGGGAGTTGATTGTACGCGATGTAGCTTGCGCCGGGATCGAAGAGCCCTTGAACGGGCGCATTCCAATACGGATTCGCGATTTTACCGGCCGAGCACGGCGCCGCTGCGCCGGAAGCATCGTAGCACGGCGCTGCGACGACTGCGCTTCCTGAAGTCGGGTCGTTCGGCGCGTTGCCCGCCACGCTGCAACGACTGTCCTTGCTATGCGTCGCGCAGAACGACGTGTAGGCATTGTAGGTACGGATCTGCGCGTTGAGCGAGTCCACCACGGTCTGGCCGTTCGGCAGATCGTTATATTTGATCGTTCCGTAGGTGAAGGTGTACGCGAGCGAACCAGCCAGACCGTCACGTGCGAAATCACCCTTGCGCAACAGGAACTCGACGCCTTGCGCGGTCAGGTTTCCGATGTTGATGCCGGATGAAAAATTCGTCTTGGGATCGAGCAACGCGTTGTAGATTGAATCTTTGGTCTTGCGTAGAAACGGCGTGAGCTTCCACGACACGTCGGTTCCCTTGACCTGATGCTCCCAGGAGAAGTCGAGGTTGTAGGACTCTTCGGGCCGCACGCCGTGCGACGGCTGCGTAAATCCGAGGGCGTAGAACTTTGGTACGTCGTAGGCGGCCAAGTTCGCCTGAGCGACGTTATACTGCTCGAATGAGGAACTCGGCGGTTGATCGTATTTGCCATACGAGGCACGCAGCACGTTGAGGGGATTAACCGTATACGTGAGGCCCAGGCGCGGCTCGAAGACGTGATAGTCGTTGATCGGCACGCTCGTGTTCGAGAATGCGACCGGCACGAAACCGCCTCCCGCACTCGCGCAATTCCCCGGTGTCGTAACGGCTATCTCACCAAGTTGCGGCTGCGCCGGATTGAAGCAATGGAACAGGTTGTAACTGTTCGTGTACAGCGTTCGGGCCGCGGCCGAACCAATCGAAGGCAGTGGCCCCGTCGGCGCTTGCGTCTGCGGCAGATCGTAGCGAAAATCGTCGAAGTGAATACCCAAGTTGAGCTGCAGGTTGTCGACCGGCTTAAACTGGTCTTCAAGGGCCAGGTTTGTAAACCGCGGAGCGATGGTGTTATACGTGCCGGCGATCCCGGAGTCGACGGTGAAATATTCGCACGGCGCGCCGCCGCAACGATTCGAGCCGACCGCGTCCAACGTGGGGGCACCGTTCGAGGGCACGAGCGGCATGAACGGCGCCGGCGGTGTCTTATACGCAGCGACTGTTTTCGCGTCGCAGTACACGGGCGAGAACGCTGCGTTGTAGCACACACCACTTGTCGGATTTGCGGAGCTCACCAGAACCGCCGCTCTGGTGGGACCGGTCGACCAGGAGTTGTTCCAGCGAGTCGTGCTCGCATAGGTGTAGCCACCGGTCACGTCGAGCAAATTGTGGCTGTTCACCTGATCCGCAAAGGTGAACGCCACGCCGCGCGTGTGCGTCGGCAGCTCGTAATCCGGCGATACGCCACCCACGAAATTCTGGATGGCGCCGTTCACGCCGTTTTGCAACCAATCAGAGTACGCTGAATAGCCGTAGAGCCGGAAGTAGGCATTGGAACCGAAGTTTTTCTGGTATTGAACCTTCAAGATCGAGGCACGATTATTGTACGCGTCGCGCAGCGTGGTGGGAACGAGCGAGCCAAAAGGCCGGGACTGGATCGAGAACGGATTGTGGTAGGTCTCGACCATACCGACGTTCGCTGCCCCCAGCGGGGCGCCGACGGGGCCCGTAAAGATGGTCCGGTCTTGATAGAAGTTCGGCGTTCCGCCCAGACCAGCGCACGGCACACCGGCGTACCCGTTGGGGCCGCAGTTCGGATAGAATGTGCCGCTGCTCGCAGCGAAGGGGCCGCCGTAATGTGCCGTTCCGTTGAAGACATCGCTCTGCGCGTACGTGAAGTCAGAGAAGCTCTCGGGATAGACCGTTTGCAAGAACGAGTTGTCGTACAGTACTTGGACGTCGTCCTTGCTGCCGTCTTTGTGCGGAATGCCGAAGTGGAGATTGACGATCGCTTCCCGGTTGATCAGGCTCGTATCGAGGCCGCTGTACGCGTTGAAGGGGCCGAAGGTGTAGCCATTTGGGCCGATCGGTTCGGCACCGAACGGCCCGGCCGTGTTCTTATAGCAGCCGACCGATGCATTCGGCGTTTTGCAGCCTTGAGCGACGTAATTGAGCGACGAGCCGTAATAGCGATCGAGCCCCGCGCCGTTGAACTGATCGGCGTAGCGAATCTCTTGGTTGTAGCCCGCAAGCCCCAGGTAGTAGGAGAAGTTGCGGTTCGCGGTCGCGCCGCCGAACTCGAACTGCCCCTTGTGATAAAAGGTTGGCGACCCCAGACCCAATTGAACGTTGGCGAAGCCCGGGTAGGTGCCGGTCTTGATGACTTGATTGATGAAGCCGGCCAGACCGTTCGTCTGCGAACCAATCGGATTGGCACCGGTGTAGACTTGCACTTCTTGCTGACCCAGCGACGAAAGCGTGCTCGCCGCATATTGATCGAAGGCGCGCTGGACCGGCACGCCGTCGAATTCATAGCCGATATTGGTGTAGTTTCCGCCGCGGATAAAAATCGATTGGTCAATGCCGTTCTGCCCCTGCGGGACGTAGACGCCGGGCTGCGACGCGACGGCTGAGTAGGCTTGGTTGATCGAGCCGCCACCACCGAGCGCCGTGGCCGCCGTCTGCTGCGCGGCCGACACGCTATAGACGTCGGTCGTCACGCCCGGCTTGATGATCTCGCTGTTACCGCGGGAGGTGACGCGTCCGATCGTTCGCAGTTGCGGCTGCGTGTGCAGCGCTAAGCTCTGCGTTTGGTCGGCGAAGACGGTGATGCCGGAGACCGCGACGGGATCGAAGCCGGGCTTTTCCACCGATACGGTATACGTGTCGGGAGCCAGCGACGCGAAGATAAAGTGACCCGAAGCATCGGACGTCGTCGAAGCGGATTGCGACGCGCTGACGGCGCTGACTTTGACTCCCGCGAGCGGCGCCTTGGTCGCCGCATTCTGGACGGTTCCGCTCAACCCACCGGTCGTCCCGGCCAAAACCCAACTGCTCTGGCCGGCTAACGCGGCAAAAATGAGACATGCCAAAAGCACACGCAAAAACGGATAGTTCATATGCGGCCTCAGGGTTGATACGTTGCGATTGAGGGACCGATCTCACGTCGAAGTGCACAATGAGCGCCGAACGAAAGCCCACTGCTCAGCGCGGCAAGCCGTGTAGACCCGGACTTACAAGAATGTAGCAATCTGCGAGGGCGGCGTCGCTCACATTCGGACGGTTTAGCGCACGATCGGACGATAGAAGCTGTAGCGCGGTCGAAGACGCTGCTCGCCGCCGCTGTTCTACTTCTCTTCGCGTGCTCCGGAGCGGTCGTACTCGCGCCAGCTGCCTTCTCCCCGGACCTCCCCGATCAACAGGTCGCCGGGAGCCCGATCGTCACGTCATCGTCGTCATCCAAGAGAATCGCACGCTCGATAATCTCTTCAGCTCCTCGGGTCTGGCCGGCAGTCGCGGTTATCCGGGCGCAAACACACAGAGCTACGGAACGATTCGCAGGGCAATCGCGTCCAGCTTCGCCCGTGCCGTTCGAGGTGCCGTACGGTCCGAGTCATTCGCACGCCTCACTCGTCGCAGAATGGAACGGAGGAGTTCGCGACGTCAGCGGCCGTCGTGCCACCGAAGAGCCTTGCGTACGGATACGTGCCGGCATCCGAGACGACGCCGTATCACGTACTCGCCTCACGTTACGCGCTCGCCGACGCGATGTTCTCGTCGCGGCTCGTTTCATCGTTCCCGGGACATCAGTTCTTGATCGCCGGTCGAGGGCCGGCCGACAACCCCGTGTTTCCCAACTCCCGCGGCTTCCCAAGCTCCCCCGAACGTCAACATCTGGGGTTGCGATTCGGCCCGGGAACGTATGCGCTGGTCTTTATCCGCCCGATCCCAACAGCCAACAGACAGCGGCGCTCATGCGTCGCTACCCGCGAAGTTACTTCGCTGCAAGGCGCCCGAAGCGTCGTGGACGACGACCGATAGTTCGGATTGTCGAGTGAACGGCGGAGCAATGGAATAAGCAACAACGATGGCTGCCCATGACGTCCGCGTGGACTTGGATCGTCTCGCGCACGATCGGACCGGAACGCCCCTACACCGCGTTGCGCAGGGCGCCCGGCGTCACGCCGGTGACACGGCGCATGCAACGCGCCATGTGGCTCTGGTTCGCGAATCCCGCCTGCAACGCTACGTCGCACAGCGGAAGCGTACCGCCCAGCACGAGTTCGGTCGCGTGTGCGACCCGGCTGCGGATGACGTATTGATGGACCGGCATGCCGACGGACTGCTTGAAGAGCGCTTTGAAATGCGACGGACTCAGGTTTGCGATGCCCGCGAGTTCCGCGAGCGTCAGGTCGTATGCCAAGTGGTCGTGGATATAGTCCGTCACGCGCTGCAGCCGGCGCTTGGAGAGGCCGCTCGCGATACGCTGCGGCACAATCGAAGCGTAGCGGCGCAACAAGTGCGCGGTCAAAGCGACTCCGAGGCCCTCGGCATAGAGGCGACCGAACGGCTCCCCCGTTTCCAATTCGGCTTTGAGCGCCCAACCGATGTGCTCGAGTTGCGGATCCCGCAGCGCAAGCTGCGGCGCAATCGAAACGCGATCGGGATTCACGCCCATTTCTTCGGCCGTGGTTCTTACGAGCGACGGGCTGACGCTCACGATCAACATCGTCGTCGGGCCTTCGTCTTCCCATGCCCCGCAGAAGCCCGCCGGCACGATGTCGATGTCCCCGGCGCTCTGGAAGCGGCGTGAAACGGAGCCATCGCAGCGGCACGTCGCCTGTGTCGGCGCCCCGACGTGCATGCTCACGCTATGCTTGGGGAAGCGCGCAGTCTCGGTGAAACCACCCGACGTGTCGCAGAGCGTCGCCTCGAGACCGGTCCAAGAGCGTGTATTCGTTATTTGCATCGACGAGTCGCATCGGCGTACGAGAACGTAGCATCATCGTAAGTGCTGCAACGGAACCACTGGCGTTCCACCGAATTGCCCTTTCTCGAAAGCATCGCAAGGCGACGAGTGTGAAGACGGCGGCGATCGACCGCATGAACTGAGCCGAAACGCTCGCTTATTATTTACGGGTTTGCGCCCGCATATCGTTTGCACTATATTGACCGACATTGTTTACGGATTTTTTGCGCCCGCATATCGTTTGCACTATATTGACCAACATAGTGGTCACAGCAGGAACCACCCGGCCAGCGAGCACGCCGGAAGATACGATGCAACTTGTGGAGCTTGAACTTTGCTGCGAATGCCAACGACCGTGCGTCGTAACCCAAACGCGCAAGGGACCGAAGGTGTCAACGACGACATCACGAAACTCACTGAGGTAGTAGTGCATACGATTGCTCGCGATAATGTTTGAGATGAATCAGTACGGGCGTGAACGGCATGACCCGCGGGACTTCTCCGGGGACCTGGGTTGCGGCTCCGTACTGCTGATGCGATCCTCTCCTCTGGCAATGATCGTACGCTACGACGCTGATCTACGCGCACGGCACTGCGACAGAGCGAAGCGGCATGAATTTCATGACCTTACCTTGCCGACCGAGGGCTGCTGGCAGTTTCACGGCAAAGACGGCCGCACCGTATTGGACAGCAAGACCCTTATGGTCGGTGCTTTCGATGATGAATACGGATGCCGTCACTATCCCGACGTTGTCACGAACTGCCTTGAAGTGCAATTTCAACCCGGCACGATCGACCGGGATTGCGAACCTCTCTTTCTGAAACAGGTCGTCCCGGCAGGTTCGGCGCGGTCACTTATCGAGCGTGCCTTGCAAGCACCTGATGACGATTGCTTCGATTCTCTGTTATTTATATTGCTCGACTATGCATCGAATTGCTCAAATGGGTTAGCGAAGCAACGGCCGTCGAAGCTGCGTACTCAGCGAGCCAAACGTTTCATCGAGTTGCACGCTTCCGAGCCAATTTCGCTAGCGGACATCGCGAGCGAACTGGGGGTATCGCGTTTACGTGCGTTCGTCAGTTTCGGGCGCAAACGGGCATAACACCCTACGGGTACCTACTCCAGGTGCGGATGGAGCGGGCGAAACATCTCCTCGAGCATACGCGGCTCGCGATCGACGATATTGGAGCGCACGTCGGGTTCCGACAGCTCCCCCATTTCTCGCGTTCTTTTAAACGCTGTACGAGCTATGCTCCATCTGAATACCGCGCGGCCCGTGCCCAATGAAAACGCACTGATCACGGTTTCGGGGCCGGACCGGCGCAACGACCCCGTCGATCGCAGGTTGCATTGGGAACGCGTCGTCTTCAGCGGGCAGCCTAGGATACGGCGCCAAGCGGCCACCCGCACGCGAACCGTCCCTGGCTCGTGTGTAGTGCGTGGAGAACCGCATCACGCCGTCGTTACGCGGGTCCAAAGGCGATCTTCCATTTCCTTGACTACCGGAGCAGCAAACGATTTTGTGTCGCGAACGGGCGCTCGCTCACGTCTCCGAACAGTAGGTTGGCTATCGATCGCTCCAGGATGCCTCGCGCAGGGCGCCCGGCGTCATGCCGGTGACACGGCGCATGCAACGCGCCATGTGGCTCTGGTTCGCGAATCCCGCCTGCAACGCTACGTCGCACAGCGGAAGCGTACCGCCCAGCACGAGTTCGGTCGCGTGTGCGACCCGGCTGCGGATGACGTATTGATGGACCGGCATGCCGACGGACTGCTTGAAGAGCGCTTTGAAATGCGACGGACTCAGGTTTGCGATGCCCGCGAGTTCCGCGAGCGTCAGGTCGTATGCCAAGTGGTCGTGGATATAGTCCGTCACGCGCTGCAGCCGGCGCTTGGAGAGGCCGCTCGCGATACGCTGCGGCACAATCGAAGCGTAGCGGCGCAACAAGTGCGCGGTCAAAGCGACTCCGAGGCCCTCGGCATAGAGGCGACCGAACGGCTCCCCCGTTTCCAATTCGGCTTTGAGCGCCCAACCGATGTGCTCGAGTTGCGGATCCCGCAGCGCAAGCTGCGGCGCAATCGAAACGCGATCGGGATTCACGCCCATTTCTTCGGCCGTGGTTCTTACGAGCGACGGGCTGACGCTCACGATCAACATCGTCGTCGGGCCTTCGTCTTCCCATGCCCCGCAGAAGCCCGCCGGCACGATGTCGATGTCCCCGGCGCTCTGGAAGCGGCGTGAAACGGAGCCATCGCAGCGGCACGTCGCCTGTGTCGGCGCCCCGACGTGCATGCTCACGCTATGCTTGGGGAAGCGCGCAGTCTCGGTGAAACCACCCGACGTGTCGCAGAGCGTCGCCTCGAGACCGGTCCACAAGCGTCCCTGGCTCGTGCGCCGCGTGGAGAATTGCATCGCGCCGTCGCTGCGCGCAGTCCAAAGACGAGCTCTCATTTCTCCGTACTACCGGACAAATGAACGATTTTGTGTCGCAAACGGGCGCTCGCTCGCGCCTCTGGAGTGGGCTGGTTATCGATTGCCCCTAGGAAATCTTGCGCAGGGCGTCGGGCGTCAGCCCGGTAGCGCGCCGCACGCTTTAGCTACCGCCTCAGTAATCGATTTTGAGTTACGCGCGAGGCGTTTCCAACACCGAATCCTGCGTCGTCGCAAAGAGCTCGGCGACAAGCGGCGTAAAGTAGCCGGCACGCACGAGCGCCGCGACGCGTTCGATCTCCGGTGCGAGAAACCGGTCGCCGCTTCCGCCGCCGGCGGGCGCAATATCGCGCAGCGCCGCTTCGAGGGCATCGGAGGTGCGCAGCGGCCGGCGGAACCCGATGCCGCGCGCCGCGGCGAGCAATTCGACGGCGACAATGTTTGCGGCGTTGCGCGCCATGTCACCCAGGCGGCGCGCGCCGTGCGTTGCCATCGACACGTGGTCTTCCTGACCGGCGGAAGTCGGAATCGAATCGACGCTGGCCGGAAAGGCGAGCCCCTTGTTCTCCGACGCGAGTGCAGCCGCCGTTACTTGTGCGATCATGTAGCCGGATTCGAGTCCGGGATCGGTCGCGAGAAAAGCCGGAAGCTGACTGAACGTCGGATCGACGAGCAGTGCGCAGCGGCGTTCGGAGATGTTGCCGATCTCGGCGAGCGCGACTGCCAGCGCATCGGCGACGAGCGCGACGGGCTCCGCGTGGAAGTTGCCGCCGGAGATCACCTCGCCCGTATCGGGAAAGACGAGCGGATTGTCGGAGACGCCGTTTGACTCAGCGACGAGCACGTCCGCCGCGTCGCGCAGCGTGCGCAGGCACGCGCCCAGCACCTGCGGCGTGCAGCGTAAGCTGTACGGATCTTGCACGCGGCCGCACTCGCGATGCGACTCGTTGATCTCGGTTCCCGCGACGAGCCGCCGCAATGCCGCCGCGACGGCGCTTTGCGTTGCGTGGCCTCGCACCGCGTGGATGCGCGCATCGAAGGGCGTCACGCTGCCCAGAGCAGCCTCGAGCGTGAGCGCGCACGCGACGAGCGACGCTGCAAAGACGTCCTCGGTTGCGACGAGCCCGCGCAGCGCGAGCGCGGTCGACACTTGCGTGCCGTTGAGCAGCGCGAGCCCTTCCTTCGCTTGCAAGACGACGGTCGCGATGCCGGCGGCCGCAAACGCAGCGGTCGCCGGCATCGCGCGGTCGCCGGCCAGCGCATCGCCGACACCGATCAGGGCCGCGGCGAGGTGCGCGAGCGGCGCGAGATCGCCCGACGCACCGACCGATCCCTGCGACGGAATGATGGGCAACACGTCGGCGTCCAGAGCGGCGAGCAGCGTCTCGATGACGCTCCAGCGGACACCGGAGAAACCGCGCGCGAGCGAGTTCACCTTGAGCGCGATGACGAGCCGGACGACCTCGCGGGGCAGCAGCGGTCCGACGCCGCAGGCGTGCGAAATGACGAGGTTCTGCTGCAGTTCCGCCAGTTTCTCACGCGGTATTCGCGACTGCGAGAGTTTGCCGAATCCGGTATTGATGCCGTAGACGCTCGCATCGCGCGCGGCGATCGTCGCGACGACGGCGGCCGCACGATCGACGGCGTCGCGCGCCGACGCAGCGAGCGTCACCCGCGCGTCGCCGTGCAGCAGCGCGCGTGCGTCGCGGGCGCGAAATTCGCCCGGTCGCAGCGACACCGTCGCGCGAGCCGCCGCACTGACGCTCATAGATCGTGCATCGGCAGTCGCAGGCCGTGTTCGCGCGCGCACGCGAGCGACGCTTCGTAGCCCGCGTCGGCATGCCGCGCAACGCCGCTCGCCGGATCGTTCCAGAGCACGCGGCGCAGACGCGCAGCCGCGGCCTCCGTGCCGTCGGCAACGATCACGAGACCCGCGTGCTGCGAGTAACCCATGCCGACGCCGCCGCCGTGATGGATCGAGACCCACGTCGCGCCGCCCGCGACACTGAGCATTGCATTGAGCAGCGGCCAGTCGCTCACGGCATCGGAACCGTCGCGCATCGCTTCCGTCTCTCGATTGGGACTCGCAACCGAGCCCGAGTCGAGGTGATCGCGGCCGATGACGATCGGCGCTTTGAGCTCGCCGCTTGCGACCATCTCGTTGAAGGCGAGTCCGACGCGGTCGCGGTCGCCGAGTCCGATCCAGCAGATGCGCGCCGGCAGCCCCTGAAAGGCGATGCGCGCGCGCGCCATGTCGAGCCAGCGATGGAGGTTCGCGTCGTTCGGCAATAAACGCTTCACGGCGTCGTCGGTCTTGCGGATGTCGTCGGGATCACCGGAGAGCGCGACCCATCGGAACGGTCCGATCCCGCGTTCGAAAAGCGGCCGAATGTACGCCGGCACGAAGCCCGGAAACGCGAACGCATCGGCGAGACCGGCATCGGATGCCATCTGCCGCAAGTTGTTTCCGTAATCGAACGTCGGAACGCCGGCGCGATGGAAAGCGAGCATTGCCGCGACGTGCGCGACCATCGAACGCTTCGCCGCTTCGGCGACGCCCGCGGGAGCGCGCTCGCGACGCTCCCGCCACTCCTCGAGCGTCCAGTCCAACGGAAGATAGCCGTTGACCGGATCGTGGGCGGAGGTTTGATCGGTAACGGCGTGAGGTCGAACGCCGCGGCGCACGAGCTCCGGCAATACCTGCGCCGCGTTGCCGACGACGGCGACGCTGATCGGCGTCTTCGTCCGCGCCGCGTTCTCGAGGAGCGCGAGCGCTTCGTCGAGCGACCCGGCGAGCCGGTCGAGATACCGCGTTTGTAAGCGCTTCTCGATGCGCGCCGGATCGCATTCGATCGCGAGCAGCGACGCGCCGGCCATCGTGGCTGCAAGCGGCTGCGCGCCGCCCATGCCGCCGAGACCCGCAGTGAGAATCCACTTGCCGGAGAGGTCGCCGCCGTAATGCCGGCGGCCGAGCTCGGCGAAGGTCTCGTACGTCCCTTGCACGATGCCCTGCGAGCCGATGTAGATCCATGAGCCAGCGGTCATCTGGCCGTACATCATGAGCCCTTTGCGATCGAGCTCGTTGAAATGCTCCCACGTCGCCCAATGCGGGACGAGATTCGAATTTGCGATGATCACGCGCGGCGCATCGGCATGCGAACGAAAAACGCCGACGGGCTTGCCGGACTGAATCGCGAGCGTCTCGTCATCCGCGAGACGCTCGAGTTCGGCGACGATCCGCTCGTACGACGGCCAGTCCCGCGCCGCGCGGCCGATGCCGCCGTAGACGACGAGATCCTGCGGCCGCTCCGCAACCTCGGCATCGAGGTTGTTCATCAGCATGCGCAGCGCGGCTTCCGTCTGCCAGCTCTTGGCGCGGAGCGTGGTTCCGCGCGGTGCGCGAATCGTCCGGCCTCCTGTTGCGATCACCTAAGGTAAACCTCCACGCTACTACTCCGGCCCCGGCGACGGCGCTCCTTCGGTTCTACCGGCCGAGCCACGACAACTTGCGATGTCGAGCCAGAAGCACTGCTTGCGGGACGGCTTTGCGTCGCTATGGGTCCACGCCCGCAAGCCGTATCTATCGCATTGCAAATAACCATGCGACGAGTAGCGTTACGCTGCGCCTGCGGGAGCTGCTACCCTAACGACGCCCTTTATGCCGTCGTCGTCTCCGGCGCTTGCAGCGGCGCGCTTCCGAGTTGTGTAAGCTCGATGAGTTTGGCAAACATGCGTTTGCGCAGCGCCGCGCTCGTCGAGCCGAGTTCGAGCACGTTGCCGAGCCACAAGCCGTCGGCCGCAGAGCGCACGAGTTCGGCGATCGCGGGATCGATGCCGTCGTGCTCCAAACGCGCGCTCCACTCACCGTAGCGCGTACGCAGCGGCGCGAGCAGCTGCGTGTTGATCGCGACGGCGGCGATGATACCGGCGCTAACCTTGATCGTGCGGGTCACGATGCCTTCGCGATCGAGACACGCGCGCAGAAACGCGCGCGCGAAACTGCCCGGCCCGCTCTCGCCCTGCATGTTGCGTTGCAAATCCGCTTCGAAGCCGCCGACGACGTCTTCGATCATCGCCGAGATCAGCGAATCTTTCGTCGAAAAGTGGTGGAGAATACCGCCCTTGGAGAGACCGCAACGTTCGGCCACGGCATCGAGCGTGAGCTTCGCCGCGCCGTCGCGCACGACGATCTCGGCCGCGGCCGCGAGCACGCTGCGACGGGTGGCATCTCCGGAACCACGAGCAGCCATCCTTAGACAATCTCCGTTGACGAGCGGACCCTTGGCATGCTATCTCTAATACCGTCTCGCCGGACGGTATTCCCGCGCAGCCGGACCGCCTTCATTCGACACGACCGGAGCACAAACTTTAGGCGTATGACGATCAGCCTCGCACAAGACGCCGCGACCCGCTGCAACCTGGACGAAGCCATCAGCGCAGCGCAGCGACCGCTACTGGAACGGCAGCAGTCCGACGGCCACTGGGTCTTCGAACTCGAAGCCGATGCCACGATCCCGGCCGAGTACATCATGCTCGACCATTTCCTGGACGAAATCGATCCCGAACTCGAGCGCAAGATCTGCGTCTATTTGCGTCGCGTTCAAAATCCCGACGGCGGCTGGCCGCTTTTCTATCGTGGGGACACCAACGTCAGCGCGACCGTCAAGGTGTATTACGCGCTCAAACTGGCGGGTGAATCGATCGATGCGCCGCACATGGTGCGCGCGCGGCGGCGCATTCTCGAGCGCGGTGGCGCGGCGGCGTGCAATGTCTTCACGCGCTTCGCGCTAGCACTTTTCGGTCAAGTCCCGTGGCGCGCGGTTCCGACGATGCCGGTCGAGATCATGTTCCTGCCGCGCTGGTTTCCGTTCCATCTCGAGAAAGTTTCGTATTGGTCGCGTACGGTCATCGTGCCGCTGCTCGTGCTCGCGGCGCTCCGGCCGCGCGCGCGCAATCCGCGCGACGTCGACATACGCGAGCTCTTTGTGACGCCGCCGGAACGCGAGCGCAACTTCAACCACGCCGCCTCGCCGTCTTCGCTTGGTACAGGACTGCTGTACGTTGATGGGGTGCTACGCGTCCTCACGAAGTTCATACCGCGTCCGATTCGCGCTCGCGCGATTGCCAAAGCGATTCGCTGGACGACGCAACGCCTCAATGGCGAGGACGGTCTAGGAGCGATCTTCCCGGCGATGGCCAACAACTTGATGGCCTTCGACGCTCTGGGCTATGACAAAGATCACCCCGCCCGGGCGGTCGCTAAACGCGCGCTCGAGAAGCTGCTCGTCAACCGCGAAGACGAAGCGTACTGTCAGCCCTGCGTCTCGCCGATTTGGGATACGTCGCTCGTCGCCCACGCGCTCATGGAGACCAAAGACGACGACGCGGCGGGCGCCGTTGCGCGTGCGAACCAGTGGCTGCGAGGTCGTCAAGTAACGCACGTCGTCGGCGACTGGGCGCTGCAGCGGCCGCGTTTGCGTCCGGGCGGCTGGGCGTTCCAATACTGGAACGACTACTATCCCGACGTCGACGACACGGCGGTGGTGGGGATGTCGCTCCACCGCGAAGATCGCGCGCAGCATCGCGACGCGCTCGCGCGTGCCGCCGAATGGGTGCTCGGCATGCAAAGTACGAACGGCGGCTGGGGCGCCTTCGACATCGACAACGAGCACGACGCGCTCAATCACATTCCGTTCGCCGATCACGGCGCGCTGCTCGACCCGCCGACCGAAGACGTCACGGCGCGCTGCCTCGGAATGCTGCTGCAGATGGGCTACACGCAAGACCTTCCCGCAATCGCGGGCGGTCTCGACTACTTGCGCCGCACGCAGCAAGCCGACGGCTCGTGGTTCGGACGTTGGGGAACGAACTACGTCTACGGCACGTGGTCGGTCCTCAACGCATTTCTTGGGGCCGGCGAGACGACGGCGAATTCGCCGACCGTGAGGCGGGCTGCGGCGTATCTCGTGCGGGTTCAGCAGGACGACGGCGGCTGGGGCGAAGACGGGGCGACCTACGATGACCGGCAGCGCGGACTCTGCAAGGAGAGCACGGCGAGCCAAACGGCGTGGGCTCTCCTCGGCCTGCTCAATGCCGGCGAGGCGCGCCATCCGGCCGTCGCCCGCGGCATCGCCTATCTCCTCGAACGCCAGAACGCCGAAGGCCTCTGGGACGAGCCGTGGTACACCGCCGTTGGTTTTCCGCGCGTGTTCTATTTGCGCTATCACGGCTACCGCGCGTTCTTCCCCCTCTTCGCGCTCGCGCGCTATCGTAATCTCGTCGAACGCGGCGAGCCGTTGCCGGCGCTCGGCTTCTAAGAGGGGTTTCTGCGGCTCACAATCTAAGTCCGGCGCCGCCCCGTTACGTCTGGGATGTCGGGTATTGAGTCACAATGATGAAGCGTGAACGGCTGATGCTAAGCGTGCTCGGCGCTATTTTTGTGGTGGAACTCGCGATCGGCATCCCGGCACTCCACCGCGCCTCGACCGACGACGATGCCTCGGTAGCGACTCGGCCGGTCGCAGCCGCTTCGCCGATCCAAGCGACGACACGCGCGCAAGCGACGCCGCCGGCGCTCGCCGTTGCGCCGCCGTCGACCCGGGTTCCGGTCGCCCGGCCCACCGAGCGTGCCAAGCCCGTTCGCTCGCAAAGGCCGCAGAGCGAACGCGTTTCGCTGGCAGCCATACACCACGCGCAACGCGTCGCCGTCATCGATGATCTGCCGGACGCTAGCGCGGCGGCGAGCTTTTCTTATGTCGGTCACTGGGAGCACGTGCGGGCGATCGAGGACGGCCGCACTGCGGGAACCAGCAGCCGAAGCTACCAAGCCGCAGCCGGGGCGACGTTGCATTTTACCGGAAGCGACGTGCGGCTCTTCGGCGTGTGCGGACCGCAAGGCGGCCGCGCCCTCGTCACGATCGATGGTCGCAGCGCCGGGCCCGTGGCGAACTTCTACGCGCCGAAGAAAGAATCGCATATGCTCGTCTATCGCAGTCCGCACTTGCAACCGGGTGCGCACCGGCTCACGATCTCCGTCTCACCGGCGCCGGCCGCGACGAAGCATCGTTACGTCAACATCGACGGTGCGGAGGTCGACTCCTAAATGCGGGCCTTGCGAAACGTAATCGCGTGCATCGTCCTCGTCGCCGCCTGCGCTGCCGGGCGCGGACGTGCCGAAGCGATCGTCTATCACGGGCCGCCCGATCTCGAACTCGCCGCGCGACTGGTGCAAGCCGGCAGCGGCGTGCACGGCTACCATTCGAAATTGCTCTTCGCGCGGCTCTATGGCGCGGACGCGGCGCGCGAGAAGGCTCGGCTCGTGCATCGTTACGGCGAACGGCACGTCGCTCAGTTTTTCCCGATGCTGGACTACTCGGTGTACGACATCGTGCGCCTCGCGACCACCGTCGCGCACGCGAAGATTCCGCCAGCCGCTGCGACGCAAAATCCCGCCGCGCTGCAGCGAGACTTGATTCGCGCGGGTACGGTGCCGGACGGGCGTTACGACGTCGGGTACATGCTCGAGCGGATGATGACGCACCCGCTGCACCATACGCTGATGCAAGATCTCGATGCCGTTTACGGCGCGAAGAACAACGGCGTTTTCCACGAGATGCTCGCGGCGGTCGTCACCGGCAAGACGGATTCGGCGAATATGAGCCCGCACATGCGTCACTAGCTGCGTTCGCACAGCGCGAGGACGGCCACGCGCGAGCGCACGGGACGTCCTCGCAGGAGCGGGAACATAACGCGGCGTGACACTGCCGACGATCGTTCTGGACGTCAACGAGACGTTGCTGGATATGAGCGCGCTCGACCCCTTGTTTGCCGATGCATTCGGTGATAAGGCGGCGCGCCGCGTCTGGTTCGCGCAGACATTGCAGTTGGCGCTCGCGGCGACGGTGTACGGCGCCTACGCGCCGTTCGGCGAGCTCGCGAAGGCGGCACTGGAGATGACGGCACGTAAGCGCGGCGGTCGTCTCGACGACGAGCGCGGCCGGCGCATCATGCGCAGCCTCGCCGCGTTGCCCGCCCACGGCGACGTGCCGGACGGCCTCGCGCGTCTGCGCGATGCGGGCTACCGCATCGTGGTTCTCGCGCAGGCGTCGGAAGAAACGCTCGGGGCGCAACTCGAGCACGCGCGCCTGCGGCCCTTCGTCGAGCGCATCTTTTCGGCGGATGCCGTACGCCGCTTCAAGCCGGCACGCGAGACGTACGCGTTCGTGCGCGACGCCATCGGAGAGTCGTCACCCCCCGTCCTCGTGACGGCCCACGACTGGGACGCTGCCGGTGCGATGCACGCCGGCTGGGACGCTGCGTTCGTTGCCCGCCACGGCACCGCCCTCAACCCACTCGAACCACGCCCGCTGCTCGTCGAACCCGACCTGCGCGCCCTTGCTGGCGCCATCGTCGCACACTACGGTTCCCGAGACCGACTCTGAAGATTCCGGCGTCCGAGATAACGCCGCGGCTCGGCGCGTAGCGCCCAACGCCAAGGATTCGCGAAGCGAATCCGGTTATGCTTCGACGGCGATTCGCTCGTTCTGCCCGAGCCCGTGCAAGGCTGCGAGGTTCTCGCGTTCGAGCGCATCCATATGTTTGCGATGCTCGGCGGCCATCTCGCCGTGCGCGCGCACGTCGCTGAGGACGCTTACCAGGTACTCACCCGTCGACGATTCCGGCGCCGCCGCGATCTGCTCCGGCGTCCCCGTAGCGACGATCGTGCCGCCACGGTCGCCGCCCTCGGGCCCGAGATCGATCACGTAATCGGCCGTCTTGATGACGTCGAGGTTGTGCTCGATCGTCAAGACCGTGTTGCCGAGTCCGACGAGTCGCTGCAAGACGTCCAGGAGCTTGTGAATGTCGGCGAAGTGCAGTCCCGTCGTCGGCTCGTCGAGCACGTAGAACGTACGGCCCGTCGCGCGTTTCGAGAGCTCCGTCGCGAGCTTGACGCGCTGCGCCTCGCCGCCGGAGAGCGTCGTCGCGGGCTGACCCATCTTGATGTAACCCAGGCCAACGTCGACGATCGTTTTGAGGCGCGAGTGCACGCGCGGAATCGCGCTGAAGAACTCCGACGCTTCGTCCACGCGCATCTCGAGCACGTCGGCGATCGACTTGTTCTTGTATTTGATCTCGAGCGTCTGCGCGTTATAGCGCCTGCCCTTGCAGACTTCGCACGGCACGTACACGTCGGGCAGAAAGTGCATCTCGATCTTGATGATGCCGTCGCCCTCGCACGCTTCGCACCGGCCGCCCTTGACGTTGAAGGAAAAGCGACCCGGTCCATAGCCGCGGATCTTCGCATCGGGCACGAGCGAGTAGAGCTCGCGAATCAAGTCGAACGAACCCGTGTACGTCGCCGGATTCGAGCGCGGCGTGCGGCCGATCGGCGACTGGTCGATCACGACCATCTTATCGAAGGCGTCCGCGCCCGCGACCGTGCCGTACGTGCCGCCTGCGGGTTGTCCGTGCAGATGCTGGTTGAGCGCCTTGACGAGCACCTCGTTGACGAGCGTCGACTTGCCGCTGCCGCTGACGCCCGTCACGGCGGCGAAGACGCCCACGGGAAAGTCGACGTCGATGCCCGCAATGTTGTTGGCTTTCGCATTCTTGACGCGCAGCCAAGCACGCGGCGTACGCCGCTGCTGCGGGATCGCGATGAACTGCCGTCCCGAAAGATAGGCGCCCGTCAGCGATTCGGGATTGCGCAGGATGTCGTCGAGCGAGCCGACGGAGAGGATCTTGCCGCCTTCGGCGCCTGCGCCCGGACCGATGTCGACGATGACGTCGGCCTCGCGCATCGTATCCTCGTCGTGCTCGATGACGATCAGCGTATTGCCGAGGTCGCGCAACGTCTTGAGCGTGGCGAGAAGCCGGTCGTTGTCGCGCTGATGCAGCCCGATCGAGGGCTCATCCAGGATATACAAGACGCCGACGAGCGACGAGCCGATCTGCGTTGCCAAACGAATGCGTTGTGACTCGCCCCCCGAGAGCGTCGTCGCCGAACGCGACAAACTCAAATAGCCCAGACCCACGTTTGCGAGAAAGCCCAGCCGTGCTCTGATTTCTTTGAGGATCTGGTTTGCGATCAACTCTTCGCGCTGTGTCGGCTCGAAGGTCCGGAAGAAGGCGTCGGCCTTCTCGACCGACATCGCGGTCACGACCGCGACGTTCGTATCCGCCACGGTCACGGCGAGCGCTTCGGGCTTGAGCCGCGCACCTTTGCAGGTCTTGCACGTCGTCGCCGACATGAACTTTTCGATCTCTTCTTTGACGTAGTCCGATGACGTCTCTTGATACCGCCGCTGAAGATTGTTGACGACGCCTTCGAACTGCGCTTGGTACGTCCACGCGTGCCCGCTCTTGGACTCGTAGGTGAACTGCTGCTTCCCCTCGAGGCCGTGGAGAATGGTCTGCACCAAATCGGACGGCATCTTGTCGATCGGCGTCGTGACCTTGACGCGCCGCGAGCGCAGCAGCTTCTCGACCTGCTGCATGTAGTACGGATTCATCGAGGGATACTTGCCGCCACCGAGCGACTTCGACCACGGCACGATCGCGCCGCCTTCGATCGATTTCGAGCGCTCCGGCATCACCTTCCACGGATCGATCTCGATCTTGACGCCGAGTCCCGTGCAATCGGGACACGCGCCGTACGGCGAGTTGAACGAGAACAAGCGCGGCGCGAGCTCTTCGAACGAAAGGCCGCAGTCCACGCACGCGAGTTGCTCGGAGAAGGTGAGTTCGCGCGCCGCGGCTGCCGCTTTCTCCGTTCCCGCGTTGCCGCGCAGCGTATCTGGAGCCGCGTGCTTCGCCGGCTCGACGAGCACGGTCACGATGCCACTCGAGAGACGCAACGTCGTCTCGATCGAGTCGGTCAAGCGCTTGCGGATGTCGGGCTTCATGACGAGGCGATCGACGATCACTTCGATCGTGTGCTTGCGCTTCTTGTCGAGCTCGATCTTCTCGCGCAACTCCAGCGTTTCGCCATCGACGCGCACGCGCGCGAAGCCCTCTTTACCGATCTCCTCGAAGAGTTTTTGATATTCGCCCTTGCGGCCGCGAATGACGGGCGAGAGCAGCTGGATGCGCGCGCCTTCCGGCAGCTCCATCACCTGGTCGACGATCTGCTCGCTCGACTGCGCGCTTACTTCCCGGCCGCAGTTGTAGCAGTGCGGCTTACCGATGCGCGCATAGAGCAGCCGCAGATAGTCGTAAATCTCGGTGACCGTGCCGACGGTCGAGCGCGGATTGCGCGACGTGGACTTTTGATCGATCGAGATCGCGGGCGAGAGCCCTTCGATGTAATCGACGTCGGGCTTCTCCATCTGGCCCAGAAACTGACGCGCATAGCTCGAGAGCGACTCGACATAGCGACGCTGACCTTCGGCATAGATCGTGTCGAAGGCGAGCGATGATTTTCCCGAACCCGACAAGCCGGTGATGACGATGAGCCGATTTCGGGGGAGGGTGAGATCGACGTTCTTGAGATTGTGCTCGCGCGCGCCTTTGATGACGATCGCATCGAGGCCGCGCGGCGCGGTGCCGTTCGAACCGCCGTCTCCGGCGGCGCTACGGGAAGTTGCTGACGCCACGTTCTTCAGACCGGCCCCGTGCCGGTTCCGTTGCAACGCAATGGGTACTACCGAGCCCAGGCGACCCGGTCCTACAAGATGCCGGTGTGGTGCTCGGCCGAGTAAGCGACGACCCACGTGAGCAGGCCGACCATCAGCAAAAACGCGCCGATCGCGCGCAGGGTGAAGGCCGACATGTCGGTCGTGAGGTTCGGGCCCTTATCGTGCGTGATACGGAGCCCTCGGTCGACCGAGCTACGGATGGCGAAGGACCCCAGGAACATACCGGTGCCGCCGAGCGTGAGCACCAAACGGAGAGCGAGCGGGATCATGCGAGCACCTCGAGGCCGCGCAGCGCGACCGTCCGTTCAGGGTACGCCGCCCGCAGCGATGGTTGCCACGATCTGCGTCACAGCGATCCCAGAGGGGCGAGCGGCAGGACGCCTTCGACCTCGGCGATGCGGCGCACGATGGCGTCGGGCTGGGGGCCGCTGTGCGGGACGGTCTCGTCGCGGACGTTCATCCAAACGGTGAACATGCCGGCATCGTGGGCGCCACGCACGTCGCGTTCGAAACGGTCGCCGACCATCGCGCACGCGTTCGCTTCGACCCCGAGCCGTTCGGCGGCCAAGCGGAAGAGTCGCACGTCGGGTTTGAGCAGGCCGACCTCGTCGGCAATGAAGATCTCATCGAAGGCGTCCTCGAGCGCGAGCAGCGCGATCTTCTCGCGGTGCGTCTCCGCAAAGCCGTTCGTGATCAGCGCCAGCTTGCAGCCGCCGTCGCGCAGGCGAGCGAGCAGTTCGAGCGCACCCGGCCAAAGTTGTAAGAGTTCGCGCCGGTAGCGATTGTAGTCGACGCCGCAGCGCGCTGCGAGCGCCTCATCGCTCAGGCCCACCGCACCGAGCGCCGCGCGCCACATTTTCGCGCGCACGTCGACGAGTGGCGTCCCGAGTGACTCGGCACCGAGCGATTGCCAGAACGTCTCGGCTTGCGCGACGTACGCACCGAGCAACGCGTCGGCCTCGATCGCATGCGTGCCGGCCACGTCGTGCGCGACCCGTCCGGCGGCGCCGCGATACGTCGCCGTATCGTCGTGCAGCGTATCGTCGAGATCGAAGAGAACCGCGGCGAGCGGCGGTCGCATCAGCGGACTTTGACGCGGAACGAGCGCAGTTCGTAGGCTGCGAAGCGGGCGACGATCGCCGCGTCGACGAGTGCAGCGTCGCCGCCCCAGGGACGTTCGAGCGCGTCGACGCACGCGACGTCGAGCGCGCGGGCGCCGCAGGCGAGTCGCGCTTCGAGCGGGATGCCGTCGCACTCGCGCGCACGCACGATGACGCCGTTGCCGTCGTCGGCGAGTTTGGTCGCCACGACGAGAACGTTCGGCACGTTCGAGACAAACATCGCAACCGCCGGCGCGCGCGCGAAACGTTCCCACATTCGTTCGAGATCGCCCATTCCCAGCGAGACGAACGGCGCGTACGCGAGCGCAAAGGCGTGCTCTCCGCGGTCGGCGTCCGGATCGGGCCAAGCGGGCGCGCGCAGCAGCGAATGGCCGAGCTGCGCCGCGCGACCCCGCTCTTCCAAACTCCAGCCGTACGTATCGAGGGCGAGCAGCGCGAGACCACCGTTCTCGCCGTCGAGCCGTGCGTAGCGTTGACCGGCCGCTTCGTACTTGGCGCGCTCGGCTTTCGAGCGCGGCGCGGGTGCGCGGTCGACCGCACCGTGGGGTGAACCGAAACGCGCACGCTGTGCCGTGAAGCGCAGCGCATTCTCGCAGCGCAAGACGACGTGTCGTTCGTTCCAGGCGACCGCGAGATCGACGCGCAGGTACGGATCATCCGCGCCGAGCGCAAAGCGCGCGACGGCGAGCGACGTTCCGAACGCGTAGCGAATCTCGAGCGCGTCGTCGACGAGCGCACAGGCCGTCGCGCGTAGCCGGCGCGGCCGGTTGCGATACGTCCGATCCAGATTCCACGCGTCCCAGTGCTTGGGCCGGTCGACGTACATCGCAAGACGATGGGCGCGGCGCACGAGGTTGGGACCTCCGGAAACGCGCAACAGGGCGAGCGTGCCGTCGCGCCCGACCCGCGCCTCGAGATGGGCATTGGCAAAGACGTACGTGCCGTGCTCCGCGCGCAGCGTCGCAGTCTTTTCCGCCGCGCCGCGTCCCGCCGTCGGCAACACCGAGCGTGCGTTGGCAGCGACGTGTGCGACGAGCGCATCCGCTTCATCGTACGCGCGCAGCGTATCCGCGTACACGGCCCCGATTGCAGAACCGGGCAGCACGTCGTGGAATTGTCCGCGCAACACGATCTCCCAGGCGGCTGCGAGCTGCGCGCGCGCCTCGTCGAGGAAGAACGGCGTCGCGCGCAACGCATAGGCCCACGCCAGCGTCTCTTCCGCGTCGCGCAGCGCGCGCTCGAGGGCGGCGTTGCGCGCTTTGCAATCGTGGTGGGTCGTGAGCGTCCCGCGGTGTTCTTCGAGGTACAACTCGTCGCGCACGACGGGTAGCGTATCGGCTCGCGTCGCGACGCCGTCGAACCAGTCCCCGAGTGTGGTCCACCGGCCGTAATGCGGCGCGGCGGCGAGGGCGTCGTCGGGTGCACCGCCGCCACCGTCGCCCTCACCGATGAGCAGCAGGTCGCCGCGCGCCGCGGCCTGGCGCACGCGCGCCGGCTCGAAGGCCCCTGCAATCGACGCGATCTGCGCGGCGACGATGCGGCTGCCGTCCGGGCCTTCCCAAAGAAACTGCGCGTACGGAAACGTCGTCGTATCGCCCCAACCCAGCTTCGTCGTCCCGAAGGCGTCGACGCCCGCGTGACGCAGCAGCGTCGGGAGCGTATTGGGAAAGCCGAACGAGTCCGGCAGCCAGGCGACGTGCGGCGTCGTGCCGAGCTCGCGCTGCGCGAAACGGATTCCCGCGACGAGCTGACGCAAAAGCGATTCGCCCGAGGGCACGTTACAGTCGGGCTCGACCCAGAGCGCCGCACCGCTCGCGTCGAAGCGTCCCGCCCGCGCGAATGCGGCCACGCGGGCGAAGAGTTCGGGATCGCGCTCGCGCACGAACGCGTAGAGCTGCGGCTGACTCTGCGTGAAGATGAAGTGCGGATCGAGCTCGAGTTGGCGGACTGCCGTTGTGAAGGTGCGCACCGCTTTCCGCGCGGCCTCGTCGTACGTCCACAACCATGCGACGTCGAGATGCGAATGTCCGACGAGCGCGAGTTGCGCTGCGTCGCTCACGCGCGTTGCAATGACCGGCAACGGCCAACGGCCCGCGACGAGTGCGAGCTCGCGCTGCGGCCGCTGCGCGGACCGTGCGACCATGAAGCGCCAGCGCAGTCCGTCGCCCGGTGGCAAGCCCGTCGTCGGCAGCGAACGGCGCTCCACTTCGAGCGCGACATCGCCTGCCAGCGCGCCGGGGATGGCGATCGTCTCGTGCCGGCCGTCGAACGCGCCGCGCGCGATCCCGTCGATGCGCAGCAGCGCGCCCGTGCGCGTCGCGTAACGGAGCCGGCGCGTCGGCGCATCGACGGCTGCGAGACCTTCTACGCCACGCAGAATCTCCGTCGCGTCGTCGCCCCCGCGCGCTTGGGGTCGCAGCTTCAAGCCGTCATTCGCCGTCGAAGTAGTCGAGTTGCGGCCCAGCGCGCAGCATCTGTCGCGTCGCTTCGATCAAAACCTTCTCGGAATTGGGATAAAAGCAAACGTCGTGCGCATCGGTATTGGCGATGGCCAGGAACGTGCACGGTTCGCTCGACTCGTTGACGATCTTGTGCGAACCGCTCGGCCGCGTTGGAAATGCCACGAGGTCTCCGCGGCGCAGCGGCCACGAACCGCGCGGTCCGCAAAGCGTCGCCGCGCCTTCGAGAATGACGAAGAGTTCCTCCTCGGCGAGATGCCAATGTTCGGGGCAGAATGAGATGCCGGGCCCGAGCCGGCCGAGTTGGTAGCCGAGTTTTTCCGCGCCAATCGACCGGCCGATGTCGTAGAAGCTGCCGCGGTACTGCGCCGGACCCTCCGGCGAATCGTCTTCCCACGCGACTTCGTCGACGTTCATGCGGTTCACGTAGACGTCGCGTCGCGCTTCGAGGCACGACCAGATCGCGCGCTGCGCCGCGCCGAAGATGCACGCTCCGTCACCGACCAGCACGTGTTGCGGCACGAGTGCCGCGAGCCGCCGCATCGATTCCGCGGCCCGCGGCGGATCGGCGAGCTTCTCATCGGGCATCAAGCGGAACGAACCCGCGGGATCGCCCCACAGCGCGTCGCCGACGAGCACCGTTTCGCGTTCGCGCAAGTGCAACGCAAACTCGCCGGGCGTCTTGAGACCTTCGAGCGCGATGATACGCGCACCGCAGAAGAGCTCGCGGTCGAGAAGAGTGCGGTCGACCGGGCCGCTCAGAAGTTTCGCTTCTTCGCTGCTCGTCGCGAGCCGCGCGTCGAATCGCGCAGCGAGCGTTCGCGCGCCGCGCTCGTGATCGCGGTTGGTGACGACGATCCAGGCGATCCCGCCCCGCGACTCCATCTCACCGATATCCGCGTCGCTTGCCGCCAGCGGATCGACGACGAGATTGCCCTCGGGCGTCTCGATGAAGAACGAGTTGAAGAAGACGTTTCGCTCGGGCTGCCAGAGCGACCACATCGCGACGCCGGGGATCACGGTTGCCTGCATCATCGAGCCTTCGCGAGCAGTGCTCGCAATCCGGTCACCGAAGCAGCGAAGATGCAGATCGGAAACGCAGCGTGAATCCTCTGGGCGTCCACGCGCTCGTCTGGACCGGCGGCTGGAGCGAACCGGAACGGCGTCACGCGATCGACGCGACGCGCGCCGCCGGTTACGACATCATCGAGATCCCCTTACTCGATCCCGGTTCTGTCGACGGCGCACGGACGAGACCGCTGCTCGAGGCCGCTGGACTGCGCGCCACGTGTTCGCTCGGCTTGACCTTCGCGACCGACATCTCGAGCGAGGACGCTGCGATCGTGCAGCGCGGCGAGGACTTGTTGAATGGGGCGCTCGATTGCGCCCGCGAGCTCCGCGCCACGTATCTGGGCGGCGTCCTCTACAGCGCGCTTGCCAAATACCCGGCGCCCGCGAGCGCGGCCGGCCGGTCAAACAGCGCAGCCGTACTCAAGCGACTCGCGCGTCGGGCTGCGGGCGATGGCATCACGCTCGGACTCGAGGTCGTCAATCGCTACGAAACCAATCTGCTCAACACCGCCGCGCAGGCCCTGGACTTCGTGCGCGAAATCGACGAGCCCAACATCGGCGTGCACCTCGACACGTACCACATGAATATCGAGGAGGACGATATGAGCGAACCCGTTCGGCTTTGCGGCGAACGTTTGGTTTACGCGCACGTCGGCGAGAGCCACCGCGGCTATCTCGGCTCGGGTTCGGTCGATTTCGCGAGCTTTTTCAAAGGCCTCGCTGAGATCGGATATGGTGGAACGATCACGTTCGAGAGCTTTTCGTCGGCCGTCGTCTCGCCGACCCTATCCAATGCCCTCGGCGTGTGGCGCAATCTCTGGAGCGACGGTACGGACCTCGCTACTCGCGCGCGCGCTTTCGTCGAGGCTCACCTTCGCTGAAGCGATCGACGATCGTTGGAGCGCTTGAATTGCCCGGTCCGCCGATCGCCGCCGCCGATCGGCATTGCAAGCTACGTCCCGACGAGCTCCTTGAGTGCGTGCTGGAAGATCTTGGGGGCGCGCCCCTGGAAGAGCACGGACTCGTTGCCACCGATTTGTCTGCGCAGCTCGAGTAACTCGTCGCGCAGCGCTGCGGCCTTCTCGAACTCGAGGTTGCCGGCAGCTTCCTTCATCTTTTTCTCGATGTCGTTCGACATCGCGAGCGCGACCTCGCGCGGAAGCTTGTCGCCTTTGAGCTTGGCCGCACTCGTCGTCTCCTCGGCCGTCGCGACGAGATCGAGAATATCGCGCACTTCTTTACGGATCGTCTTGGGTTCGATGCCGTGGTCGGCGTTGTGCGCAACCTGCTTTTCGCGGCGCCGCCGGGTCTCGCCGATCGCCTTCGCCATCGACTCCGTCACGACGTCGGCGTACATCAGCACTTTGCCTTCGACGTTGCGCGCCGCGCGGCCGATCGTCTGAATGAGCGACGTACCGCTGCGCAGGTAGCCTTCCTTATCGGCATCGAGAATGCCCACGAGCGACACTTCGGGCAGGTCGAGCCCTTCGCGCAAGAGATTGATGCCGACGAGCACATCGAAGATCCCGCGCCGCAGGTCGCGCAGGATCGCGATGCGCTCGAGCGTCTCGACCTCGCTGTGCAAGTAACGCACCTTGAACCCGTTCTCGAGTAAGAAGTCCGTGAGGTCTTCGGCCATCTTCTTCGTGAGCGTCGTCACGAGCACGCGCTCGTCGCGCTGCGCGCGCAGGCGAATCTCTTCCATGAGATCATCGACCTGATTCTTCGTGGGCCGCACCTCGATCTCGGGATCGACGAGGCCCGTCGGCCGGATGATCATCTCGGCGACCTGCGTCGATTTTGAGAGCTCGTACGACGCCGGGGTCGCGCTGACATACACGACCTGGTTGATGTGCTCGGAAAACTCTTCGAACATCAGCGGCCGGTTATCGATGGCGCTTGGCAGCCGGAAGCCGTGCTCGACGAGGATCTCTTTGCGCGACCGGTCGCCCGCATACATGCCGTGCACTTGCGGAATCGAGACGTGCGACTCGTCGACGAAGAGGAGCCAATCCTTGGGAAAGAAGTCCAGCAAACACGACGGCGTGGCGCCTGCCTCCCGTCCCGCCAGATGCCGGCTATAGTTCTCGACGCCGTTGCAATAACCGACTTCGCGCAGCATATCGAGGTCGTAGCGCGTACGCATCTCCAGACGCTGCGCTTCGAGTAGCTTACCGTTATCTTTAAAGTACTTCAGACGGTCTTCGAGCTCGAGTTCGATCGACGTGACCGCGCGACGCAGTTTCTCATCGGGCGTAATGAAGTGTTTGGCCGGGAAGATCGTGAGCTCGTCCTTGGATTCGACGTACTCGCCCGTGAGGATGTTGACGACGTTGATCGCTTCGATTTCGTCGCCGAAGAACTCGATACGGTGGACGAGTTCTTCTTCCACGCCGACGAACTCGAGCGTGTCGCCGCGTACGCGAAACGTGCCGCGTACGAGGTTGAGGTCGTTACGCCGATACTGCATGTCGACGAGTCGCCGCAGAAAGACGTCGCGATCGATCGATTCGCCGACCGCGACGCGCAGCGACATCTCCATGTAGTCGGCGGGCGAACCCAAACCGTAGATGCACGACACCGACGCGACGATGAGCGTGTCGGGCCGGGTCAAGAGCGACTGCGTCGCCGAGTGCCGCAGGCGCTCGATCTCGTCGTTGATCGAGCTGTCCTTCTCGATGAACGTATCGGTATGCGCGATGTACGCTTCGGGCTGGTAGTAATCGAAGTAGGAGACGAAAAACTCGACGGCGTTGCTGGGAAAGAAGTCGCGGAACTCGGCGCAGAGTTGCGCGGCGAGCGTCTTGTTGTGGCAGAGCACGAGCGTCGGCTTCTGCACGAGTTCGATCACGCGGGCCATCGCCATCGTCTTGCCGGAGCCGGTCACGCCGAGCAACGCCTGCGCCCGGTCGCCGCGCCGCACGCCGGCGGCGAGTTTGTCGGTCGCGGCCGGCTGGTCGCCCGCTAGCGCATACGGGGAAACTAAGGAGAAACCATCGGCCATCGCCTCCTCTTCGACACGCTCCCGGGCCGAGCCGTTGCGCGGCGGCCGCCGATCCCCGCCTTATTGCGGTCCCTCGATCACGCGCACGAACTTCTGCGGATGCACGTAGCTCGCGAACGCCTCTTGGACCGCACGCGAATCGGTTGCGATGAGGTGCCGCGCGTCGATCTGCGCCTGATCGAGCGGATAGCCGTCGCTCGCATCGTCGAGCAACGAGCGTCCGATGGAGCCCGTGGACGAGTCGGCGATTACCGTTTGGCGCACGATCGCCGCCTTCATGAGCGAGAGCTCGAAGTCGCCCGCCGGCTCGCGCTGCATGCGCGCGATCTCGGCATCGACGAGCGAAGCGATCCGCGTTTCGTTGCTCGGCGAACAGGCGAACTGAACGGAAAACTTCGAACGCGTGCGCTGCGCCGAAAGCTGCGATTCGATTGTATACACGAGCCCGGCGTTCTGGCGCAGATCGCGAAAGAGCCGGCTCTGTTCGGGACCGGCGGATCCACCGCCCAGGATCGCATTGCCCAGTTGTAACGGATAGAACTGCGGTGCGGAGCGTTCGAGCGGAACGAGCTGTTCCAGCGTCACGCTGGTCTGCCCGACCGATGGCAACGTGAGTTTGACCTCCGCCGAGTCGTTGAGCGGAACGGCCGGCAGGTCCAGCGCAGGCGCCGGTCCCGTCGCGTGCCAGGTTCCGAAGGCGCGTTCGACGACGGCGCGGGCAGCGTCCGGCGTCACGTTTCCGACGACGACGATCGTCGTGAGATCGGGCCGCATCGTCTTGGCATAGTAGGCCTTGACGTCGTCCAGGGTCCGCGCCTGTATCCCGGCGACCGTGGGCTCGCGCAGTTCGGGATCGCCCGCCGGTAAGAGTTTACTCGCCGCTTGGCGCAACGCGATCGAGTTCGAGCTCGTGAGCGAGGTCGCGACCTCGTTCGCGGCGCGGCGTCGCGCCACGCCGAGCGTCGCCTGATCCAAGCGTGGCGTTAGCTCGTTCTGCGCGAGCAGCGTCACGGCCGGGCCGAACGATGCGGACGTGCTTTGCAACGCGAACTCGTCGCCACCCGAAAGCGCCGAATCGAGGTCGTCCTGCGCACGCTGGAACGCGAGACGATCTTGCGCTTGCGTACCGTAGTCGAACATCGCGTCGAGCACGGTCGAAACCCCTTCGCGACCCGGCGGCTCTTGCAGATTCGGCTGCGTTCGAACCTTGCCGAAGAGGAAGACGGAGTCCGAAATCCGTTCGGGCTGCACGATGAGCGTGATGCCGTTCGGGAGTTTGGTTTGCGTCGGAGCGAGCGTCGAGGGCGGGACGCTGATGTGCGCGACGAGTTGTTCGGCCCAGTCCGGTAAGCGCGTCACGGCGGCTTGCGCCGGCAGCGGCTTTTCGGGGCCGAGCTGGGGCGGACTCGGCGCCGCACTCTGCGACGCGTTCGCGGAAGGCGTGAGCGCGCCGACGATCGCGTGGTGCACGTCGAGGTAACGCCGCGCGACGCGGTTGACGTCGGCGAGCGACACGCCCGCGATGAGCTGCTGTTCGTGTGCGATCGACGGTTCGCCATCGAGCGCGATCGTCGTCGCCCAGTCCGAGGCGAGCGCCTCGATGGAGTTGCGGCTGAGCTCTTGCTCGGCAATGAGCCGGCGTTTCGTCGACGCGTAGAGTTCTTGCGGCACGCCGTGCGCCGCATAGTCGCTCACGATGGACTCGAGCCGCGCCGCCATCGCCGCTGGATCGCCACCCGGCGCGAGTGCAGCCGTGGCGAAGCCGAGCTGGGCGTCGGGGTTATACGGCAGCGAGAGCCATTGGCCATCGAGCGCATCGCCGGCGTCGACGAGCCCGTGCAGCGCCCCTCGCCGCGAATCCAGAATGCCTTGCAGCACGAACGAGGCGATGAAGTCCGGGCTCTCGACGCCCGGCATCCGGAAGCCGACGGCGGCGAGCGGATAAACCAGCGTCGTCGGTCGCCGCCACACTACGCGCCGCAGCGGCGCCAGGTTGACGGCGGCGCGCGTCGGTACGCTTTTCGACGGAATCGATTCGAAGCGCGCCCGAATCTGCACGAGCACGCGCGCAGGGTCCACGTCGCCCGCGAGGACGAGCACGGCGTTGTTGGGTGCGTACCAGCGATCGTAGAACGCTTTGATGTCGGGGCCCGTGAGCCGGTTGAAGACCGCTCGCGTTCCGACGCCCTCGTGAGCGTACGGCGTGCCCGCGAATGCCACGGCCTGCGCGTCTCGGAAGAAATCGCCGCCGGGCGACGTCGCATCGCGCAGCACTTCTTGCTCGATCGCGCCGCGCTCGTTCTCCCACTGCGTTTGCGCGTCGAGCACGTCGCGCATGCGATCGGACTCGATGCGCAGCACCGCGTCGAGATCGGTCGCCGGAACGGTGAACTGGAATTGCGTCGTGGTATCCGACGTCGACGCGTTGAAGTTGCCGCCGAGCGCGGTCGCGACCGTGCCCAGTTCGCTCGTCGAGAGCGCCTTCGTGCCGCGGAACATCATGTGTTCCTGCGCGTGCGCCATCCCCGGCACGCCGACCGGATCGTCGCGCGACCCGACGAGATACGTGAGGTCCGTCGAAACGACCGGCGCGAGCGGATTGCGCACGATGACGACGCGCAAGCCGTTGCGCAACGTCGCCTTGGTGACCTCGCTCGGACCAGTGGGCAGAGCACTCGAGGCCCGCGTCATCGACGTGGCGCCCAGCGCCAAGGCCGCCGCGACGAGCGCAGCTTTACAAGAGCGGTTCAAAGTGAAAGAACATCTTCCTGAGGGAGCGGGGCAAGATCTTTAGCGTCCTGGAGAAGGAGGCCGCTTTCTTCTCCAGCGTTCAATACGCGGCGACCTCTGCCAACGCCCGGCCGACGCGCGGCAACCGAATCGTAAACGTCGAGCCCCCTTCGGGCGATGTCTCCAAGGCGAGCGTGCCCCCGGCGCGTTCGACGGCACGTTTGGCGATTGCGAGTCCGAGACCCGAACCGTCGACGTCGCGCCGGCTGCCGCGATAGAAGCGGTCGAAGGCGTGACGCACCTCCTGCGAGGTCATGCCCGGTCCCGCGTCGGCAATCTGCACGAGGACGGTTTCGTTCTCCGGCCGGACGCGGACCGAGACGGCGCCGCGCGTGTACTTGAGCGCGTTATCGAGCAGGTTCGTGATCGCGTGCGTCAGATCGCTCGGGTCGATGGCGGCGAGCGGTCCGGGTACGACATCGACCCGCACGTCGCGTCCGCCTTGCGCTTCGGCGATCGGTGCGGCGACGTCGGCGACGAGTTGTGCGACGTCGATGGGACCCGCCACCTCGCCTCCATCGCCGCGCTCCCAGCGGTCGAGCAGCATCAGTTTCTCGATGAGCGAGCCCATGACCAAACTCTGCCGGTTCATGGTCTCGAGGATGCGTTCGCGGTCCTGCGGCGTTCGCAAGTCGCCTTTGCGCAAGATCGCAATGAATCCGCGAATGACGGTGAGTGGCGTGCGCAGTTGGTGGCCCGCGTCCGCGATGAACTGGCGGATCGCGTCGTTGGCGCGGTCCCGTTCGCCGAACGCGCGCTCCATCTGCGCGATCGCACCGTTGTAGGCCACGGCGAGCGAGGCGAGATCGCCGCGCAGATCGGCAGCGATCGGTTGCGGTGTTAAGTCGCCCGAGGCGAACCGGTCGAGCGCACGCTGCACGTCGACCAGCGGTCGCACGAGCTGCGCCGTGAGCACGCGCGCCGTCGCATAACCGACGGCGAACGCGAGAGCGAGCGCGAGCAGCAGGGGCGGTACGAAGGAAAGCGTCGTGCGCACGAGCGTCGTCTCGCTCTCCTTGACGAAGACGTCGATGCTCCCGAAATGCGCGTGAATCGGCTGCAACCCGAATGCGGTGGCGAGCCCGAGGACGAGCGGGACGAGCGGCCCGTGCGCGCGCGGGTCTCCCGTAAGATCGCCGCGGCGGCGCACGAGGACGCGCGGCGCGCGGTCGTCGCGATGCTCGCGATACACGTCGACGCGACGGTCCTCGTCGAGTAGAACGATGACGAGGTCCGAGCGCAGATAACGCGACGCCGCAATGCCTGCTGCGGAGGGTGCGTCGTGCGACGTCGTGCCGGCGAGCGCCGCACCGAGCTGCACGACGGTCGCGTTCGCTTCGGCGCGAATGCCGCCGATGTACACGCCGAATGCGAACAGCGCCCCCGCGAGGATGATTAGCGCGAGCATCGCGCCGTTCGCAAACGCCCCGATCAGCGTGAGGCGGCGCGCGAAACGCGATGTCACGTCGCGGGCGTTGCGCGCAGCGTGTAGCCGACGCCGCGCAAGGTTTGAATGAGCTTGACGGGTTCGCCGCTGTCGAGTTTCGCGCGCAGATACGAAACGTACGTCTCGACCGTGTTGGGAACGACGTCGCGGTCGACGCCCCAGACCAGATCCAATAATTGCGAGCGCGTGAAGACCTGCTCGGGATGACGCACGAAAGTCAGGAGGAGGTCGAACTCGCGCGTGGAGAGTTCGACGCGCCGGTTGCCGCGATAAACGCTGCGCCGCGAAAGATCCACCGAGAGGTCGGCGTAGGCAAAGGTTTGGCGCAACTCCATGCGCGGCCGGCGCAGCGCCGAGTGCAAGCGCGCGATGAGCTCCTCGAGTTCGAACGGTTTGCCGACGTAGTCGTCGGCGCCGCGCGAGAGTCCGGCGACTTTCTCGGCGGTCTCGGTCTTGGCGCTGAGCATGACGATCGGCGCATCGGTGAGGCGGCGCAGCGCGGGTAGGAGCGTAAAGCCGTCTGTCTCGGGCAGCATGACGTCCAGGATGATCACTTCGGGCGACCAGGCCCGCACGCTTTCGAGCGCTTCGCGTCCGTCCACGGCGGAGCGCACGGCGAAACCGGCCTGCGCCAAGCCGTACTCGAGCAGGTCACGTATCGCGGCCTCGTCGTCGACGACGAGAACCCGCGCTCCAATCGTTTCCATCATCTTCAGCTTAGTCTTTAATTCTGGGAGAGCGCCCGCGTTCTTCTCAGGAACTTCCGAGCGGTGCCGTCCGCGAATTTGGAAGCAACTTTCACAGGACGGCTCAAGGACGTTTCGGGGTCGGAACGGCTAGGATGGACGCTGTCATGCTGCGCTTCCTCAGCCGTCCTCGCGGCCTCGCCGTGCCGCTCGGGCTCGTGGGCTCCCTCGTCCTCGCGCTCGCCGGGTGCAGCAAGCCGGCCCAGCCCAAAGCGCCGCCGCCGCCGCAAGTCTCGACGACGCTCGCGCGGCCCGGTCGCCTCACGCCCGTCGAGAGGCTCCCGGGCCTCATCGCTCCCTTCCAGAATGTCGCGATACAGTCGACGCTCACCGAACCCGCGGATTCCGTCGCCGTCGCAGAAGGCGATCGGGTGAGCAAGGGCCAGGTCATCGCGCGGTTGGACACGGCCGACTTGCAGGCGCAACTGCAAGCCGATCTCGCAACGGCGCAGAGCGACGCCGCGAGCGCCACGCATACGGTGTATCAGGGCTCGCTCACGATCGCGCAGAGTCAGCAGTCCGTGCGCAACGCGCAGGCAGCAGTCGGGCAAGCCCAGCAGACGCTGGCGAAAGATTCGCTCGACCTCGCGCGCTACCGCGAGTTGCAAGGCAACGGGTACGTCTCCGATCAGCAAGTCGCGCAGCAGTCAGCGCTCGTGCGCAACGATGCGCAAGCGGTCAACTCTGCGCGCGCAACCCTCGCGAGCGCGCAGGAACAGGTCGCCGCAAACGGCACGCTCGGCAGCGGCGGCCTGCAGTCGTCCTCGGTCGCGCAAGCACGCGCGACGCAGCAAGTCGCCGTCGCGCAGGCGCAGCAGGTGCGTACGTCAATCGCCAAAGCAGCGGTCGTCTCGCCGATCGACGGTGTCGTCGTCAATCGCAATCTCAACATCGGAGAGTATCCCGGCACGCGTCAGATCTTTACGCTTCAGCAGACGGACCCGGTCTACGCAATCTTGCGCGGTTCGGGCGCGCAGATCGCCCAGATCCAAACCGGCGCGACCGCGCAAATCATGGCGAGCGACGTCTCGTCGCGAACGCACTTCACGGGCTCGGTGATCGGGGTCCTCAATCAAATCAATCCGGGTTCGACCGACTTCCAAGTCAAGGTCTTGCTACGTAATCCGGGCGGTAAGCTACGGCCGGGCATGGCGATCGCCGGTAACGTCCTTCTGCCGATTGCGACCGGCATCAAAGTACCCGTTACGGCCTTCACCGACGATTCACACGACGCGGTAATGGTCGTCGACAACGGCGACACGATCCGCACCGCGAGCGTCGTCGAGTCGGCCAGCGACGACAAACATGCGATCGTCACCGGCTTGCGTCCGGGGCAACGCGTCGTCAGCAACGGTCAGACGTCCGTCGGCGACGGCCAGAAAGTCGCGGTTCGATAACTGTGGGAAGTTTGACCCGGCTTTTCGTCGCGCGGCCGACGCTCGTCTTCGTGCTCGTTGCGCTGATGCTCTTCGCGGGCGCTCTCTCAACAAACACGATCGTCAAGCAGCTCTTCCCCAACGTCTCGCAACCGACCGTGAGCATCAGCGTGCAGTATAACGGCGCGTCGGTCACCGAGATGCGCGACAATATCGTCGCGCCGATCGAGCAAAATCTCGCCGGCACGACCAACCTGCAGACGTTCAACTCGACGATCCAGCAAGGTAAGGCGACGATCTCGGCCACGTACACGCTCAGCTCGGATGAGGCGACCGACCTCGCGCTGACGCAGAAAGCCCTCCAGGCGGCGCAAAAGCAACTGCCTAGCAACATCACACCGCCGACGGTCTCGATACGCGACCCAGCCGAATCGACGATCGTCACCCTGGCGCTCTACGCGAAGGGACTCACGCCCGGACAACTCTCGCTCTACGCGGACAACGTCATCGTGCCGCGCCTCGAACAAGTTCCGGGCGTGTCCTTCGCCAACGTCGGCGGCGACGTTACGCCCGCCTACGAAATCGAAGTCGATCCGATCAAGCTCGCGGCTTCCGGCCTCACCCTCGACGACGTCATCTCGACCGTTACGAACGGCAATACGCGCGTTCCCGGCGGCATCGCCTACGAGCCCAATCGCGAAACCACGGTGGACGTGCGCGGCGACATCACCGACATCGCGACCGTCGCGCGGCTCCCGATCAATGTCAGTTCAGGGGCGACTGCGCAAAGCAGCAACGGCGGCTCGACGAATAACGGGGGCGCCAACGGCGCGGGCCTCGCGGGCCTACCCGGAAGCGTCGACCCGTGGACGGCGAGCGACGCCGTGCGCCGCATCGCCGACGTTGCGAACGTGATCGCGGGTTACGAGCCGCGCCGGCAATACGCGCAGATCAATGGCAAACCGGGCCTGTTCTTACAGATTCAGAAAGCTGCGGACGCGAGCGAAGTCGACTCATCCAATAACGTTCTCGCCGCGCTGCCCGTCATCCGCCGGCAGTTTCCCAATGTCGATTTTCGCATCATCAACCTGCAGTCGACCTTCACTGCGCAGCAGATCGCGCTCGTAACACGCACGCTCGCAGAATCGATCGTGTTGACGGGCATCGCGATGATGTTCTTTCTGCGCTCGTGGCGCAACGCGCTCGTCGTCTGCGTCTCGATCCCGACGTCGCTCGCGATCGCGATCTCGGCGATGAAGCTCTTGGGCTTCACGCTCGATACGATCTCGCTGCTCGGCATGTCACTCGTGATCGGCATCCTGGTAGACGACTCGACGGTCGTGCTCGAGAACATCGAACGTCACTTCGACGAGTACCATCAGCCGCCGGAAGTCGCAGCGATCGAAGGCCGCGAGGAAATCGGCGCGGCGGCCGTGGTCATCACGCTCGTCGACGTGGTCGTCTTCTTACCGATCGCCTTCATCGGGGGCCAGGTCGGACGCAACCTCGTCGAATTCGCGCTCGTCGTCGTCATCTCGACGCTCACCTCGCTCTTCATTTCGTTCACCGTCACACCGACGCTCGCGGGGCTGTGGGCACTGAAGTCGAAGTGGAAGCCGCCGTTCTTTATCGACTGGTTCACGCGGAGCTTCGACGGACTCCGCGATTGGTACGCGCATCGCGCACTGCCGTGGGGCTTGCGCAAGCGCTGGCTCGTCGCCGGATTTTGCCTGTTCTCGTTCGTAGGCGCCACGTTGCTCGTGCCGCTAGGCGTCGTCGGCGAAGAATTTATTCCGAGCACGGATCGCGGGCAAATCTACGTGCAACTCACGTATCCGATCGGCACGCCGCTCACGCAAGTCCGCGACGGCGCGTACAAACTCGAGAAACTGATCGAGAATCAGCGCGATGTCAACGCCGAGGCGACGACCGCAGGCGGCTACTCGGCCTCGTTCGGCGGCTATGTCATCCAGGGCAACGTCGCGCAGCTCACGATCTTTCTCCAAGACGCGCGCAAGCATAACACGACCTACTGGGTCGGAGAGTTCAAAAAATTTGCCGCCAAAGCGGTGCCGCAGGCGACCGCGGTCGTCGTCCCCTCGACGGGAACGACCGGCGGTAACAAACAACCCATCGACTTCCTCGTCTCCGACATCTCCGGCGGCGACCCGACGGCCGCGGCGCAAAAGGTTCTCGCGCTCCTGAAGACCGTCAAGGGCGCGACGAGCGTCAATAGTACGGGCACCGACCTCGCGCCGCAAGTAAGCATCGAGTTCGATCGCGCGAAGATGCAAGCCCTCGGTGTCAGTATTTCGAGCGCGGCGCAGGCGGCCGGTGCGGCGTTTGGCGGCGACGTCGCGACGCAGTTCGAGACACCGCAAGGACTCGAACAGGTCCAGGTCATCTATCCGCTGGCCAATCAGCACGAACTCGATACGCTCAAGGCGATCCCCGTGCGCTCGAGCAGCGGCGGGATCGTGCATCTGGGCGATTTCGCGACGTTCAAATCGACGCCCACGTCGCCGCTCATCACGCGCACCGATCGATCGACCGTCATCCACGTCGACGCCAACGTGCTGCCCGGTTCATCACTCTCGAACGTGCAAGCCGAGTTTGCGAGGCGCATTGCGTCGCTGCATCTGCCGCCGAACATCGTCGTGCGCCCCGCGCCGCTGGGACAGCAAGACTTCATGAACCAGACGCTGCGGGGGCTCGGCTCATCGCTGATCCTTTCGGTGATCCTGGTCTTCTTGCTGATGGTCGCGCTCTACAATAGCTATCGGGCACCATTCATCATCTTGTTTTCGGTGCCGGTCGCAGCGGTCGGCGCCCTCGGTGCGCTCGTCCTCACGCACAAAACGCTCAACCTCTTCTCCTTGATCGGCACGATCCTGCTCGTCGGCATCGCGACCAAGAACGGCATCCTGCTCGTCGATTACGCCAATACGCTGCGCGCGCGCGGTGAAGCGAAGCTCGCTGCGATCATGGACAGCGCGAAGACGCGCTTCCGGCCGATCGTCATGACGAGCGTCTCCGTCATGCTCGGCAATTTGCCGCTCGCAATCGCCCTCGAACCGGGTTCGGGCTCGCGCGCGAGCCTCGGCATCGTGATCATCGGCGGCGTCTTCAGCTCGCTCATCCTGACCTTGATGCTCGTGCCGATCGTCTATCTCTGGCTCGCGCCGGACCACGTCGCCCAAACCAAAGCCAAGCCTCGCAGCGGAGCTCCGGCCGCCGCGGAGACCGCAACGAACGGGGCCCCGCGACAGCCCGCTCTCCAATCGTAGACGGCGCGTCGCGGGTAAACGCGGGCCGCAAGAAGAAAGCAGGTCTCCTCTCGCCCATCGTCGTGAGACTACGGTCTCCCCGGAGGTCGGACCGTGACTGCTACGTCGACACCGCTGCTCTTCAGCGGCAACTCGAACATCGATCTCGCGCGTGAGATCGCGCAACGGATGAACACGCGTCTCGGCAACGCGCTCGTGGATAAATTCAAGAACGAAGAGTGCCGCATCGAAATCCGCGAGAACGTCCGCGGGGCCGAGGTCTTCGTTATCCAATCGGTTTGCCGCGCGCCCAACGGCAACTCCGTCAACGATTCGCTCATGGAGTTGCTCATCATGATCGACGCCCTGCGGCGCGCGTCGGCCTATCGTATAACGGCGGTCGTGCCGTACTACGGCTACGCGAAACAAGATAAGAAGAGCAAGGGCCGCGAGCCGATCTCCGCTAAGCTCGTCGCCAACCTCATCGAGAAGGCGGGCGCCGCGCGGCTCGTGACGCTCGATCTACACGCCGCGCAGATTCAGGGGTTTTTCGACCTCCCCGTCGATAATCTCGTCGCCGCACCGACCCTGTGTTCGTACCTCAAGCTCCAGGGGCTCGAGGGCCGCAACATCGTCGTCGTCTCCCCCGATGCGGGCGGCGTTCCGCGGGCGGAAAACTTTTCGAAGCGGCTGCGCGCCGATATCGCGGTCGTCTTCAAGCGGCGGCCGGAGCCCGACGTTTCGGAGGTCACCGAGATCGTCGGCGACGTGAAGGGCAAGATCGCGGTCGTGGTCGACGATATGATCTCGACGGGCGGCACGCTCGCAAAGGCGGCTGAGGCACTCATCAAGCGCGGTGCGACCGAGGTCTACACCTGTGCGACACACGGCATCTTTGCCGGTGACGCGGTCCGCGTGCTCGCCGAATCGCCGATCGAGAAGATCATCGTTACGAACACCCTGCCGAACATCGAAGCGGCACTCGGACCGAAATTCAAAGTGCTCTCGATCGCGCAGATCCTTTCGGACGCGATCAAACGTATCACCGCGAACCGTTCGGTCTCCGAACTATTCGCCAAGGACGACGAGCCGATCGTTTCGATCGGTCTGCCCGAAGTTCTGACGCCGGCCTCGACGGCCACAGGTTAACAACATTACGATGGCATCCACCTCAAACTCCGCACTCGCGGTTACGTCGCGAACGAAAACGGGCTCGACCGCTTCGGCTGCGCTCCGCCACGCCGGGAAACTTCCCGCGACGCTGTACGGCCACGGCTCGGCGCCCGCATCGGTCGCGCTCGACGCCAAAGCGTTCGACGAGCTGCTGCACGCGGGTGGCAAGAATCAACTCCTCGAGATCACGGTCGACGGCGGCGGCCGCGATACCGCGCTCGTGCGCGAAGTTCAGCGCGATCCGCTCACGCGGCGCGTCGTGCACGCGGACCTGCAGCGCGTCAGCGCAACCGAGGAGATCTCCGCGTCCTTGCCGGTCGTTGCGATCGGCGTCGCCGACGGCGTCAAGAACGGCGGCGGCGTCATGGACGTCGTGCTGCACGCCGTCGACGTTACGGGACCGGCGAACGCGCTACCCGAGCAAATCGAAGCCGATGTGACGCATCTGGGCGTCGGCGACCACTTAACTGCGGGCGAGCTCAAACTGCCTTCGGGAATCACGCTCGACGTCGATCCGACGACGATCGTCATCGCGGTCGAGGCATCCAAGACCGAAGCCGAAGCCGCCGAAGCCGCGCCGGCGCCCGCAGCGGACGAAGTTCCGACCCTCGCCGAAAGCGAGACGGCCGAAGAGACCGCCTCCTAGGGTGCGCATCGTCGCGGGGCTCGGGAATCCGGGACCCGCGTACGAGCGCACGCGCCACAACGTCGGGTTCCGCGTCCTCGACGCGGTCGCAGGCCGGCTCGGCGTGACGAGTTGGCGCAACAAGCACGGCGCCGCGCTCGCCCACGTGGCGCAGCGCGACGTCGTTCTCGTCAAGCCGATGACGTACATGAACGAGAGCGGCGAGCCACTAGCTTCGGTGGCCGGCTGGTATAAGGTCACGCCCGCCGACACCCTCGTCATCAGCGACGATCTCGATCTGCCGTTCGGACGGTTACGCATGCGCGCGAGCGGCGGCAGCGGCGGCCATAACGGTCTGCGGTCGATCATCGCACGCTTCGGCGAAAACTTCCCTCGCTTGCGCATCGGGATCGGCCGCGGGGCAAGCGATACGATCGACTACGTTCTTTCTACCTTTTCTGCCGATGAAGAACGCGAACTGCCGCGGCTGATCGGAGTCGCCGCCGACGGTATCGAGCGTTGGCTCGCGGGCAGTGCCCCGGGCGCAATTCAAATGATCAACGCGTGGCGACCGGAGGTCCCAAGCGAGGACCCGCAGCGAGCGTCGTGAACGACCGATGATGGCGCAGAGCTTTGCGGAAGAACGATCGTGCTCCGTATCGATCGCTCGCCGATCGACGAGCCTACGACGCTCGCGAGCGATCTTGCGTTCTTACTGGAGCGTGGCATGCGGCCGATCGTGGTCGCGCCCACGAGCGAAGCGGCCCGTACCTACGTGCGGACGCTCAACCGCCAAAGCAATATCGCGGTCGGGCTGTCCGGTGCCGATGCGGCGCTCCTGCCCGCGAGCGGCACGCAGAGCGTCGGCCGCGTGCAGACGCACATTCTCGCCACCCTGACCGCGGCCGGGTACATTCCCGTCATCGAACCGACAGCGTACGGGTTCGCGGGCGACGACGTGTGCGTCCGGGCAGACGATGCCGCGGCGGCAATCGCTGCGGCGACCGACGCGGCCCGCGCGCTCTTCTTTCGCGCATCGGGCGGCGTCGTCGACCCCGCTTCACAGGCGCTCGTTGCCGATTTGACGCCCGCCGAAGCACTGGCGCTCGCCGATCGCGACGATCTCGATGCGGAGCTGCGTGCGACGATGCGCGCCGCCGCGTACGGCGTTCGCGCCGGCGTCAGCGCGGCGCAGATCCTCGACGGCCGCATCGCACACGCGGCGATCGTCGAGCTGCTCACGCAGCAGCATCTCGGCACGCAAGTTGCCGGAACCGTCTATCTCGGCGGCGCGTGAATCGCGCCCGATGCGTGCTCGGTGTGACGGCGACCGCCGTCGCAGCGATGTTCTGCGTCGCAGTTCGCGCCGCGGACGCCCCGGCCGCCGGCTACGTCGGTAAAGGGACGATCGTCGTACGCGGGGCGCTGCCGGGCACGACGACGCCGATCGACGTCGACGGCGACCTCGCGTTCGAGCAACGCGGCAGCGTCCTGCGGCTCGACGTGCTCGACGTATCGCTGCCGGCTGCGGGCGCCGTCGGTGCGGCGCTTGCGACCCAGCTCTTCCCGGCGGGCGGCATCAGTGCGGTCTACGATCGTAGCGCAGCGACGTATACGGTTTGGTCGAATGCGAGCCGGAAATATTACACCTCAGGCGCGAACGGGGCGACGAGCGCCGCACCGACGCCCGCGCCGCAAGCGACTGCGAACCCCGCAAGCAGCCCCTTCGGCTTCGAGAAGTCTCTCCGCGAGCTTACGGCGCTCAACCTCACGCTGTCGCTCGCCGGGCACGGACCGATCAACGGCCATCCGGCGACGGGGCTCAACTATCTCTTCACGCGCACGACCGCAAGCGGCGACACGACCGATCTCCACGGCACGGTCCAGTTCGCGGACGACCTCGACGGCGTGCCGGTGCAGCTCAGCGCGAGCTTCAAAAACAAGTACGTTCCCGAGACGTCAATGCGTGCCGACATCACGCAACTCACGAAAGGGACGCCGGCTGACGCCGACTTCCGGCCGCCGGCGGGCTTTGCCCGCACCACGACGCTCGGCGACGTGATCGGTAAGACGCTTCATAGCTAAAATGATACCGTTCCTCACAGCGTTCGGCCGATGATCTCGCGCATGATCTCGTTCGATCCGCCATAAATGCGCTGCACGCGAGCATCCGCCCACGCGCGCGCGATCGGATACTCCCGCATGTAACCGTAGCCGCCGTGCAGCTGTAGGCACGCATCGAGGGCGCGGAATTGCAGCTCCGAGGTCTCGACCTTCGCCATCGCGGCCGTGACGGCGTCGAGCTCCCCGCGCACGTGCAGCTCGATGCAGCGGTCGACGAAGACGCGCGCCATCGCAATCTGCGCTTTGAACGTCGCGAGCGTGAACCGCGTGTTCTGAAAATCGAGGATCGCTTTGCCGAAGGCAGTCCGTTCGCGCGTGTACGCGATCGTCCAGTCGAGCGCCGCCTCCGCCGACGCGACCGACGTGACCGCGATCGAGAGTCGCTCCTGCGCGAGCTCGCTCATCAGCAGCTTGAAGCCGGCGCCCACGGGACCGAGCACGGCGTCCGCCGCGACGCGCACGTCGTCGAGCGAGAATTCGGCCGTGTCTTGCGCGTGCATGCCGATCTTATGCAACGCCTTGCCGTGCGAAAATCCCGGCGTGCCGCGTTCGACGAGAAAGAGCGTCACGCCGCGACTGCCCGCACTCGGGTCCGTCTTGGCGACGACGATCACGAGGTCGGCGAGCACGCCGTTGGTGATAAACGTCTTCGCACCGTTCAAAACGTAGCCGTCGGCGGTCCGGTCGGCGCGCGTCGCGACGGCGGCGAGATCGCTGCCGGTGCCGGGCTCCGTCATTGCGATCGCGCTGACGATCTCGCCGCTCGCGAGCGGCGGCAGCCAACGCCGCTTCTGTTCTTGCGTGCCGTAGTGCAAGAGGTACGGCGCCACGATATCGGTCTGCAGCACGAAACCCGGCCCCGTCGCATTGATGCGCGCGAGCTCTTCCATGAAGACCACCGACGCACGGAAGTCGGCGTCCGCGCCGCCGTACTCGGCGGGCAGCGACATGCACAAGAACCCGAGCTCGCCCGCACGCCGCCAGAGTGCGCGCGGCACGGCGCCTTCGACTTCCCAAGCGGCATGATACGGCGCGATCTCGCGTTCGCAGAAGGCACGCATCGATTCGCGCAGCAGCTCGTGTTCGGGCTCGAAGATCGTGCGCGGAATGCCACCGGGTTTGGTCGCGATCATACGGGTTCTCCTTGCTCGGTGCGCACGGCGACGATCGGCAGATCGCGTTCGCGCGCCCACATTTCCCAAGCCGACGCGTCGCGCTGCGCGAAACGTTCCTCCAAGAGCGCAGCGTCTCCGTCGTCGACTGCAAGCGCGTCGCGCAAGCGCTTCCAGAAGTGTGGTTCGAGCGCGGCGACCGCGATCCACCCGTCACGCGCGCGGTACGTGCGATAGCCCGCGAATCCGCCACCGAGCCAACCGCCGCACTTCGTGAGTCCATGTTCGAGCGGTCCTGCGAAGACCCGTGCGGCGTCGCGCAGCGCGACGTCGCTGCGCGACGCTCCCAGCCCGCGCTCGCGACGCAGCAAGAGTGCCAGCGCCGCGCTCACCGCGCGCTCGGCGCCGGCGAGATCGGCGAGGAGCGTCCGCGGCATCGCGGGCGGCTCGAGGAGCCCCAGCTGCGCGACGTAGGTGAGGTCGTGACCCGCGCGTTCGTCGTCCGGTGCGGGTTCGCCGACGATTGCGACATGCACGAGACGCGGGAAGCGCGCATGCAATTGTTCCCACGCAAGACCGAGCCGCCCGAGCGCCGAGGGCCGGCTCGAGGTCAGCAGCACGTCGGCGTCCGCCAAGAACGCGTCCAGTCGCACGCGGCCGGCGTCGCTTTTGAGGTCGAGGCGTTCGACGCGGATGCCCGCGTGCAACGCCGCATAATAGCGCGGAGCGACGACCGTTAGCGGGTCGCCCAGAGGCGGCTCGACTTTGACGACAGTCGCACCGAGTTCGACGAGCCGCGCTGCAGCGACGGGACCGGGAATATTCGGCGCAAGCGTAACGACCCTTACGCCGCCCAGCATCGTGGGGCTCAAAGTGAATTCACATCAATGTCGAGCCGCCCGCGAAATGCGCGTTTGCCGGCCCGCGTAACGTGCGCAACCGTACCGAGTCCCGACTGCGCGAACGGCTCGGCAACTTGCGCATCGCCGGCCGGCGCTAGGCTTGCATCACGGTAGCGAGCCTGGCTGCGGGAGCTAGGGCGTTCGCTCATCGTCCGGATTTGTGGGCGTAAACACCGTCTCTTGCCCGAGATAGTTTTGTCCGGTCTCATGCGAGCTCGGGTTTACGGGATCCGATGTCTCTGAGTCGACCGTGTTTTCTTCTTTGCCTTGCGCCATCGCCGTATCTGGATCGCTTTCGGCGTTACTGACCGCTTCGCGCTCTTGCTCGAGACTTGCATCATTCGGTCGATCGACATTGGTATCGTCTGTCATCTCATTGCTCCGTTCGGGTTCGAAAGGTTTCGGCGGCCGACGCGCTTACTGCGCGGCGCTCAATTCGCGCGCAGCGCTCTGCCGTTCGAAGCGTGGTCCGTAGCGCTGCGCCAGCAGCGCGCGTTGCGTTTCGAACACGTCGCTGCCGAGATAGTCGGCGTACGAAAAGACGCCGCCCGTAAAGGGCGGAAAGCCCCACCCCAGGATCGACCCGACATCACCCATGGCCGTGTCCTCGAGCACGCCTTCATCAAAAGCGCGCTGTGCTTCGATCGTTTGCGCGATGAGGAGGCGCAGCTTTACCGTCTCGACGTCGGGCTGCTCGGCTGCAATCGGGAAGCGCTCTGCAAGGCCGGACCAGAGCGCCTTGCGAGCGTCGGACGGATAATCGTACACGCCGCGGCCGGCCTTCTTTCCGGGCCGGTCGAGCGTGGTCGCAAAGAGATCGATCACGTCGTCGGCGCAGCCCGGCACGTGGGCATTGCCGAGATCGGCTCGGGTCTGCCGCATGACGTGCTGCATGAGCGTGAAACTTACTTCGTCGGCCACGGCGAGCGGTCCGACTGCCATGCCCGCCATCCGGCCACCGTTCTCGATGAGCGCCGGCGCGACGCCTTCGGCGAGCATCGCGAGACCTTCGTTCACGTAGGCGGCGAACACGCGGCTCGTGAAAAAACCGCGCCGGTCGTTGACGACGATCGGCGTCTTTCCGATCGAACGCACGTAGTCGAGCGCCCTCGCGAGCGTCTCGTCGCTGGTCGCCTTACCGCGGATGATTTCGACGAGCATCATCTTCTCGACGGGCGAGAAGAAATGCACGCCGATGAAGCGCTCCGGACGCGCGCTCGCTTCGGCGAGACCCGTGATCGGTAACGTCGACGTATTCGAGCCGAAGATCGCGTGTGCCGGCAGCACCGTTTCCGCGCGCCGTGTGACGTCGGCTTTGATGCCGCGGTCCTCGAAGACGGCTTCGATGACGAGATCAGCGTCGGCGAGCGCCGCGAAGTCGGTGCCGGCCTCGATGCGCGCGAGTACGGTCGCTGCGTCGTCCGCCGCAGCGGAACTCGTCGCCCGTCGCTGCGCGAGCAGCGTTGCCGCATGTGCTTTGCCTCGTTCCGCGAGTTCCATCGTACGGTCGATCAGGATGACGCGTGCACCGCTGCGCGCCGTCACGTACGCGATCGCGGCGCCCATCATTCCCGCGCCCAGAACGGCGACGGTTCGAAAGGTCGCGCGCGGCACGTTCGCCGGCCGGCTCGTGAGTTTTTTGGCATCGTTCATTGCGAAGAAGAGCGTGCGAATCATCGCCCGCGCTTCGGGTCTGGCAAGCACGCTTCGGAAGTAGCGCGCTTCGACGCGCAGCGCGGCGTCTATCGGCAGCAACGTTCCTTCGAACACGGCCGAAAGAATCGCGCGGGTCGCGGGATAGTTGCCCCACGTCTTCTTACGCAGCATTGCGGAGGCACCCGTGAACAGTTCGACGACCTGCGCCGACTCCGGCGCACCGCCCGGAAACCGAAAGCCTTTGCCGTCCCACGGTTGTTGCGCGTCACGGTGCGCGAGCAGCCACGCTTTCGCCGCCGCGTGCAATTCCGCCGCGGGAACGATCTCATCGATGAGGCCCGCCTCGCGCGCTTGCTCGAAGCGCAGCGTCTTGCCTTCGAGCAACAGCGGTAAGGACGCGGCGATGCCGATCCTACGCGGCATGCGTTGCGTTCCACCACCGGCGGGAATGAGTCCGAGCGTGACTTCGGGCGAACCGAAGCGTGCCTGCGGCGCAGCCGCCGCGATGCGGCGATGCGCGGCAAGCGCGATCTCCGCACCTCCGCCGAGCGCCGAGCCGTTTAGGGCCGCGACGAAAGGCTTGCCGCCGGTTTCCATCGCTCGCGTCATCTGATGAAAACCGTCGATCGATGCGAGGATCGCGTCGTCGTTGCGGTTCAGGAAGCCCGCGAGATCCGCGCCGACGATCCAATCTCTTTTCGCCGACGCCACGATCGCGCCGACGGCAGCATCATCGCGAATCACGCGTTCGACGCCGGCCGCAAAGGCGGCGATCGATGCTTCCCCCAACACGTTGACGGGGCGCCCAGGGAGATCCCACGTCAGCGTCACGACGCCGTCTGCGTCGCGCTCGTATCCGATGCTCTCTTGCGGTTCCAACGCCTCAGACGCGCTCAACGATCGTTGCCGTGCCCATGCCGCCACCGACGCACAGCGTCACGAGACCAACCCCGAGCGCGCGACGTTCGAGCTCGTCGAGCAGGGTGCCGAGCAGCATGCCTCCCGTCGCCCCGAGCGGATGGCCGAGTGCGATGGCGCCGCCGTTGACGTTGACTTTCTCGTGCGCGACGCCCGCTTGCGCCATGTACGTCAGCGGCACGACGGCGAAGGCTTCGTTGACTTCGAAGAGATCGACGTCGGCGAACGTCATGCCCGCCTTCGCGAGCGCTTTCTGCGATGCGGGATAGGGTCCCGTGAGCATGATCGTCGGGTCGACTGCGGTCGTTGCCGCGGCTCGAATCCGCGCGCGCGGCACGAGCCCCGCCCGTTCGCCCGCGACCTTCGAGCCGACGAGTACGGCCGACGCGCCGTCGACGATGCCCGACGAGTTGCCCGGCGTGTGCACGTGGCGGATCGCCTCGACCTGCGGATATTTTTGCAGCGCGACGGCATCGAAGCCGACGCTCTCACCGAGTTTCGCAAACGACGGCGCGAGTGCCGCGAGTCCGGCGAGTGTCGTGTCGGGACGCAAGTGCTCGTCGCGTTCTAGTAACATCGCACCGTTCTGGTCGACGACCGGGATTACGGACCCGGAGAAGCGCTGGTCCGACCACGCAGCCGCCGCGCGCTGTTGCGATGCGAGCGCGAACGCATCGACGTCGCCGCGCGAGCAGCCGTTCAAGGTCGCGATCAGATCGGCGGAGATGCCTTGCGGCACGAAGGCCGTTTGGAAGCTGACGGCAGGGTCGGCCGCCCACGCGCCGCCCGAGGTTCCCATCGGCACGCGCGACATCGATTCGATGCCGCCGCCGATCGCGAGCTCCGCTTCGCCGAAGGCGACCTTCGCTGCCGCCATATTGACGGCTTCGAGTCCCGATGCGCAAAAGCGATTGATCTGCACGCCGGCTACGCGCCGATCGTAACCCGCGAGCAACGCGGCCGTGCGCGCGATATCGGCCCCCTGCTCGCCGACCGGTTCGACGCAACCGAGCACGACGTCGTCGATGAGGGCCGTGTCCAGAGCATTCCGGTCGCGCAGCGCCGCCAGCAGCCGCGCCGCGAGCTGCGTCGGCGTGACGTCGTGCAGGCCGCCGCCCGCCTTCCCGCGCCCGCGCGGCGTGCGCACCGCGTCGAAAATGTAGACGTCGCTCATGCAGAAGACATTCGGTTCTCGGACGGTGAGTACTGCAGCCACGACGCCGTGCTTCGACGACGAAAACGAAGCGCCGCGTCGTCGAGACCGCGTTCGCCGACGTCGTCGACCGCATCCGCTGCGCGTAGTGTCTCGGCAAGATCGGCGCTCCAAATCCTGCGCACGGTTCCGCGAAGTGTCGGTGACACTCGAATGCCTTCGGACGGATCAACCGTCTTCGACCATTTCACACCTACCATGTACTCGGCCGTGTCGGGATCATCGCCATTCGTAAACCAGCCCTGCGACTCCAAGGGCAGCTCGCGTAGCGGCTTATCGAACTCAGACGGAACGAAAGCTGGTGCGCGCGCCGCTGATGACGTAACCACGCCACCGCCCACATATCCGGCGCCGTTCTTGTAAGCGTAGACGTGATCGCCAACGGAGAGTCGCGAGATCTCCTCTCGCCACTTCGTCCTTGCCCCGCGCTAACCGTAACGGCGTTCGTCGTCCCAATTTCTCTGCACCGCATCATCTGCGTAGAAGCCGATGTTGACGTGCCGGAGACCGGTCCGAGTTGGCTCGACGCCGGGGCCGGGCTCCGCTGGGCGCGCGTCAACCCGACCCTCAAGCTCTACCGGATCGACGACCCAGGTTCGCGCGAGTACCTCTTGCTCACCGATCACAAAGTAAGACAGCGCAACCACGTTGATGGCGACGCCATAGCGTCGCGTTAGGTGCTGGACGATCCGAGCGGTAGCTTCATCAACGTCGGTCGCTACGATAAGCATTCGTTGGTCGGTATTCAATTGCTCGGGCGCGTTGACTACGCCGAAACAGCGTCGGTATGCTTCGTTGAACGACTGCCCCGAGGTCCGAGCGGTAAGATCGCGTACTTCTGCGTCGGAAAACTCAGCGACCCAGGAGACGTAGTCGAGCGCCTGGGCGACAATGTCACCGGCGTGCTGCCCCTTTTTAGGGCAAGTCTGATTTAGCGGGCGTTAGAGATTCGAGCGCTCGGCGTTTCTTATAGCGCCCTATCTCATACTTACGCTTCGTTTGTTTCTTGGTGATTCGGACCGGTTTTCGGCCCATTTCCGGCGTTT
>JAABUX010000279.1_pt1 | contig 86405 bp, 84 predicted proteins | sample 5561851 | NCBI WGS metagenome assembly JAABUX01 (sample SAMN10711883, study PRJNA513361) | rock metagenome | isolation source: Antarctica rocks | place: Antarctica: Victoria Land, Richard Nunatak red sandstone | collected 2016-01-03 | reverse complement strand
GGCCGTCAGCACGCGGGGGATGCAGTCGAACGGCAGGATGCGGTCGATCGCGGTGGCCTCGGAGTAGACGGTGAAGGTGATGCCGAGGTTGATCAGCTCCGTCTCCGCCGCCGCCGCGCGCAGCCGAAGCGCGTCGAGCCCGATGGCGCCGATCCGCTCGCGCACCGCCGTCGCGGCACCCCCGTCGCCCGGGCGACGGGCGGTCAGCTCGCAGAAATAGGCTCCCGCGTCATAATCGTCGAACGGGTTGGGAGGCGTGGTCAGCGGCATAGGGGAATATCCGAGTTCGGCCGGGACGGGCATGGTGCCACAATGGGGCAACAATCGTCGCGCGGATGCAATGTGGCGGATCCCGAAAGCCGCGCGCTCCGGCCTTGTCGCGCAACGGGCGGTCAGTCTATTTCACGCGCTCACCTCGGCCGACACTCCGCTGGGTAGCGGACGCAACATTCGTTTCGGTTGCAAATCCGCGCCCTAGGCGGCTTGGTTCGTGCTAAGGCTGAACAGCTGCCTTGCCGTTCGACCCATCCCACCCACTCGGCCCGGAGACGTCCCATGCGCCCGCTGCTGTCCACCGTCCTCGCCATCGGCCTGCTGGCCGGTCCCGTCCTTGCCGCGCGCGCCGAGCAGTGCACGCGGCCGGTCGAGAAGTCCGCGTTCGACGTCGCCGGGCTGAAAAGCCAACTCATGGTGACGGCGCTGTCGTGCCAGTCGGACGTCAAGGCTAATTCCATGGACAAATACAACGCGTTCGTAACGCGCTACCGCCCCGATCTTGTCAGCCAGGAGCGGTCGCTGAACGGGTATTTCCAGCGCGCATACGGTCGCAGCGCGCAGCGGCAGCACGACGACTACATCACCCAGCTCGCCAACGCGCAGTCGGACGAGGGCATCAAGTCCGGCTCGTTCTTTTGCGCCAAGAACATGTCGATGTTCGACGAGGTCATGGCGCTCAAGGACGGCCACCAATTGCCCGGGTACGCCGCGACCAAGGCGCCGGTGCAACCGATCTCGCTGACCACCTGCCCGGTCGCGCCGACCAAGGTGAAAGCGATCAAGTCCGCCAAGAAGTAAGCCATTAGATACGAAGCCGGCTTCGGGGCGAACCCCGAAGCCGGCTTTCAGGCCAGTGTTCGCGCGAAACCCTACTTTAGGATGATCTCGACGCGGCGGTTCTGCGGCTCGCGGACGCCGGCGGCGGTCGGCACCAGCGGGTGCGTGTCGCCGAACGCCATCACGTCGATCTCGCTCTTCGGGATACCCAGGCGGACCAGTTCGGCCGCGACGTTGTCGGCGCGACGGAGCGAGAGCTTCTGGTTGTAGGCCGGCGTGCCCGAGCGGTCGGCGTGGCCGTCGACCTCGATACGCGTGACCTTTGCGGCGTTGGCGTTGTTGGCCGCTTCGGCGATGATCTGGCGTGCGCGGGCAGTGAGGTCGGCGCGATCCCAGTCGAAGAACACCAGGTAGGTGCGGGTGATCTGCTGCACCGGCTGAGGAGCCGGAGCCGGCGGGGGCGGGGGCGTCGGGGTGTTGAAGGCGTAGCGCAGACCGACCAGGGCGGCGGCGTCGTATTGGCTGCCGAACCGGACGCTGCCACCGCCGCCCGCACCGATGGTCTGGGTCGAGGAGATGCGGGTCTTGCTCGGGATCGCCATGAAGCGCCCCTCGGCGGTGAGCGTCAGGCCCGGGATGCCGCCGAGGGCAATGCCGACGCCGAGGATGCCCTGGGCGGCGAAGTTGCCCTTGCTGTTGGTGCTGAGCGAGTAGCTGCCCGGCTGGCCCGGCAAATAGAGCGAACCCTTCTGGACCTGGGTTAACTGGTAGCCGGCGCCGACGCCGACATACGGGAAGAAGGTGTCCGAACCGACGTCGAGGTCATACAGGGCGTTCAGGAAGCCACCATAGTTCTGGAAGTTTCCGCCGCCGTTGTATCGGTCGTTGTTCTTGCCATTGATCCGCAGGTGGTTATAGCGGTAGTCGCCCTCGACCTCGACGCGCAGGCCGTTGCCGAGGCCATAGCCGATGCTGGCCAGGCCGATGAAGCCGCCGTCGCCGCGCAGGCTGCGACCGGACGGCGACACGCCGAGCGTGCGGCTGAAATCGGGGCTGACCGACTTGATCTTGGTGTTGAACTTGTAGTCGTAGCCGACGCCGGCGCTGACATAGAGGCCGTCGACCGGTTGTGCCATTGCGACGGCCGGGGTCGCCAGCAGGGTCGCGGTAAGCAGCGCGCTGCGAAGCTTCATAGTTAATCTCCTCATTCGTTCGTGGCGGCACCAACGTCCACCGGGAGTCAGGCCGGCGGGGCCGCCGCTGTCCTGTGAAAAGCAACCTAACGACGACACGGAAGCGAAACCAGCGTCCAGACCGGCTCGACCCGCCCCCCGATAGGGTTCCAACCGAGCTGTGGCTAACCCGCAACATGGGCTGTGGCCTAGCGGCACGGAATGCCGGCGGTCAGCGGTAGACGATCTCGACCCGCTGGCTGTCTGGCCTACCCGCCGGCTTGGGTTCCAGGTCGCTACGGATTTCGATGGCGTCGGCGGGCACGCCGGATCGTTCCATCTCGGCGGCGACGCTGCGCGCCCGTTGCCGCGACACGGGGCCGGCCGGCGCGGCGGCGCCCGCGATCTCGATGCGGGTGTGTTGCACCCGGGTCGAGGCGCGGATCGCTTCCGCCACGACGTCCTTGGCGCGCGGGGTGAGCTCGGCGCTCTGGTCGTCGAAATAGACGAGGTAGGTTCGCGTGGACAGCGCCGGGAGCGACGCCTGCGCCAGTGGCGGCCGCTCGTCGGAACGGCCGCCGGACGGCCCGTCGAACGCGTAGCGGACGCCGATCAGCAAGGCGTGGCTTGCATCGCCGTCGCTGCGGACCCGGACCGGTGGCGGCGCGCCACGGTAGTGCCGCGAACCCGCGACGGCGAGATAGCGGTATTCGACCGTCACCGCGAGGCCCGGCACGGCGTCGACCGGAAAGGCGGCACCGAGAATGGCCTGGTACGCCAGGCCGCCGACCGATCGGTTGACGCGCGCCGCCGGCAGGCCGACGCCCCGCCAGTCCACCACCTGATACCCGGCGCCGCCGCCGATATACGGCGTCATCCAGCCGAGGCCGAAGTCGAGGTCGAACAGCAGGTTGCCCATGCCGCCGTACTTGGCCTCGGAGCCATGGCCGGTGGCGCCATGGCGCTGGTCGTTCAACCGGTAGTCGCCCTCGAGCTCCAGCCGCAGCCCGTTGCCGAGGCCGTAACCGACGCTGCCGACCGCCGCGATGCCGCCGCCGAACGACACCCTGCCGATGGCCGCCGACGCGCGGGTCACCGTCGCCTTCTGATCCTGCAAGAGGCCGTAGCCGACCGCGCCGCCGAGGTAGAAGCCCTGGGCCGGCTGTGCCTCGGCGGCGTGGCCGCGCAGCATCGCCGCCAGCAACAGCGCGACACAGGCGCTTGAACGGACGGAACTCATGCCGCACCGATACGGCAACGCTACGGAATCCGCCACAGTTTGGCGTAGCCGGAATGCAGCACCACGGCGTCGATCGCCGCCAGGTAGGCGTCGACCAGCAATCCCTTCCCGCCTACCGCGCCGACGCCGGGCACGTCGTAGTCGTCGACCATGACGAGGCTGCCGGAACCGAGCATCGGGGCTGCCGCCACCAGCTCCATCAGATGATGCTGCGCCGACGGCCCTGGATCGGTGAGGTCGAGGTCGAACGAATCGAGATACAGCAAGTCGATCCGCCGGCCGGTGACCAGCCGCGACAGCGTGTGCAGGGCGTGCACGCTGTCGTTGCATACGAGGCTGGTCGCGTGGCTGCAGACGGCGCGGGCGGCCGCTATGCTGGCCGCCGCGAGGTCGATCGAGACGAACGACACCGGCCGGCCGCGCCGCGTCTCGGCCTGCGCGAACAGGTCGAACATGACGCTGCTCTGGCCGTCGCCCGACCAGTTGTCGGCCACCCGCAGCGTGCCGGTCTCGACGATCCACAGCGGTCCCAGCCGCTGCGACAGCGCCCCGAACAGGGTGGTGAATCCGTCGGCGCGCTTATCCAGGCGCGGCCGCAGGTGCCGGTCGAACGCGGCCATGAAGCCATCGGAGAAATCGATCGACGGCAGCCCGACGGCAGCGAGGTCGGTGCCGCGGAAGCCGCTGGCCCCGAACGGGGCCACCAGGGGCGCGTCGCTCATACGATCTTGCCGTCGAACGGCGGCAGGCCGTCCGGGCTCTCGAACTCCAGCACCCACAAGTCGGGATCGACCCGAAGCTGGCGGGCCACATACGCGTTGGCCGTCGCCTCGTCGACCGGGGCCGGGCCGGTCGCGCGCAGCCACCCCGCCTCGCCGTCGGCGGCGCGCACCTGCGACAGCACCCACAATCCCATGCGGCCGCGCAGCACGACCAGGATGCCGCCCGCGTCCTCGTCGCCACGCTGCACCACGACGCCCATGCGCCCGTCCGCCTGCCCGAGCCGCAGCGCCATGCCGACCCAGAACCCCGCCTTCACCCGCGTCTCGGCCACGCCACCTCCGCCCGTTGTCCGTCGGGATGCACACTGCCACATTCCAGGGCACGACGACGGGGGACGAGATGAGCGGGCGGACCAACAAACCGGGAGTGGCCAAGCCGGATCCGGCTAAGCCGGGCGCCACGATGACGGAGGGCCAGCTCGCGTACGAGGCGCGGCGCGCGGCCAAGGCCGGCATGAGCACCGAGCGGTGGCTCGACTCGAAGCGCAAGGCCGAGGCACAGGCGGCGGCGGAACAGGCGCGCAAGCAACCGACGGCCCCCGCCAAGCCGCCGGGCTTGCTGAAGCGGCTGCTCGACCGGGCGCACAAGCCGCTCTGATCGCCGCCCACGCGGACTGGAGCGTCGACGCCCGAAAACGCTGGATGGCGGTGGCCCGCGCGGACGATGGCCTTTGGCGCATGACGGCGCCCGAGCCGGTCGGCGACGTGGCAAGCCTGCCGGAACGCTTGCTGGACCGTGCCGCCGGTGGACCGGTGGCGCTCGGACTGGACTTGCCGCTCGGGTTGCCGCGCGCGTTCGTTGAACGCCACCTGCCAGACGTGCGCGACTTTCCGGCTTTTCTCGCGAGCCTGCCGGACCGCGCCGACTTCCTGCGGGTCGCGGAAATGCTCGCCGAGGTGTCGCCGCTGCGGCCGTTCTTCCCCCGCGCCAACCCGCCCGGCCTGAACCGCACGGCCCATGCGGCGGCGCTCGGGTTCGAGTCGTTCGCCGCACTATCCCGGCCGTGCGATCGCGCGACGTCCGAACGTCCGGCCGGCGCGTCGCTGTTCTGGACGCTCGGCGCAAACCAGTCTGGCAAGGCGGCGATCTCGGCCTGGCGCGACCTGCTGCTGCCGGCGCGCCACCCGGTGTTGCGGCTGTGGCCGTTCGACGGCGATTTCGGTGCCCTGCTCGGCCCCGGCCGCGTCGCGGTCGCCGAAACCTACCCGGCCGAGGCAATGCGCCAGCTCGGGATTAGGCTGACGGGCTCCAAACGCACCCACGCCGTCCGGCAAGCGGTGGCGCCTGCGTTGCTGGCCGCCTGCGACCGGCTCGGGATCACGCCCGCGACCGCCGCGATCATCGACGGGTTCGGCGCCGACCCGGCCGGCGAGGACCGGCTCGACTGCGTGCTCGGCCTGCTCTGCGTCATCGGCGTGTTGCGCGGCGTCCGCCCCGACGGCATCCCGCCCGACCGCTGGCTGCGGCGGTGGGAGGGCTGGGTGCTGGGCCAAACGGCGCTGCCGGCGGGTTTTACGCCGGGCGGCGACGATCCCTTGGACAGTCGTTACGAGGATTGTGTAAGCCAACCGGCATGAATGCGATCGATCTCGCCGTGGCACCATCGCTCGACGACCTGGCCGATGCCGGACAGATTGTGCCGGTGATCCTGTCCGGCGGCTCGGGCACGCGGCTGTGGCCGGTGTCGCGCGAAAGCTTCCCCAAGCAGTTCTGGCCGCTGATCGGCGACCGCTCGATGATCGCCGAAACCGCCCTGCGCAGCATTGGCCACGCGTTCGCGCCGGTGGTGGTGGTCTGCAACGAGGAACATCGGTTCCTGGTCGCCGAGCAGATGCGGCAGATCGGGGCCGTCGGCAGCCGCATCGTGCTGGAGCCGGTCGGGCGTAACTCCGCCCCCGCGATCACCGCCGCCGCCCTGCTGGTGGCCGAGACCGAGCCCGACGCGGTGCTGTGGATGATGGCCGCCGACGCGGCCATCACCGATATCGCGCAACTGCACCGCCTGCTGGCCCGCGCCGTGGTCGCCGCCCGCGCCGGCCGGATCGTGACGTTCGGCATGCACCCGGCGGGCCCCGAAACCGGCTACGGCTACATCGAGGTCGGCGCGCCGATCGCCGGCCTGCCGGGCGTGTGCGAATTGCGCCACTTCGTCGAGAAGCCAGACGCCGCCGCGGCCGCGGCCATGGTCGCGTCCGGCAACCACCTCTGGAACTCGGGGATGTACGTGTTCACGGCGGCCACACTGCTGGCCGAGATGACCCGGCACGCGCCCGCCGTGGTCGCGGCCGTCCGCGCGGCGATGCTGGAGCGGGCGCAAGACCTCGACTTCATCCGGCTCGCCGCCGAACCATTCAGCGGCTGTCCCGGCATCTCGATCGACCTCGCGGTCGCCGAGCACACCGAGCACGCGGCGGTCGTGCCGGCCGAACTCGGCTGGTCCGACGTCGGCAGCTGGAACGCGCTGTGGGATCTCGGCGACAAGGACGATTTCGGCAACGTCGGCGTCGGCGACGTGGTGCTGGAGGGGGCGCACGACTGCTACGTCCGCTCCGACGGCATTCTCACGGCCGTGGTCGGCCTGCGCGACGTCGTCGTGGTGGTGACCGAGGACGCGGTGCTGGCGATGCACCGCAACCGCTCGCAGGACGTGAAGCTGGTGGTTCAGCGGCTGCGCGCGGAACACCGGCATGAGGCGGTGGCGCACAACCGGGTGTATCGGCCGTGGGGGTTCCACGAGGAGCTGATCCGCGGCGACCGGTTCAACGTGCAGCGGATCGTGGTCGAGCCGGGGCAGCGGATGGCGCTGCAACGCCACTACAACCGCGCCGAGCACTGGGTGGTGGTGCACGGCACGGCGCTGGTGACCCGCGACGGCGAGCAGCAGCTGGTGCGCGAGGACGAGAGCCTGTTCCTGCCGATCGGCACGGTGCACCGGCTTGAGAACCCCGGCCGCATCCCGCTGACGCTGATCGAGGTGCGGTCGGGCAGCTACCTGGGCGAGGACGACGTGGAGCGGCTGGCCGAGGGCGACTAAGCCGCCGGCAGATCGTACGTCCGCGCCGCCGTCTCGCCCATGATCGCCGCGCGTGCGGCCCCGGTCACGCCGAGGTCGTCGAGGATCGTCTCCAATGCGACCTTGACCGCGCCGTAGACGGCGGCGACGCGGCAGACCGGCCAGTCGGAGCCGAACATGCACCGCTCCGCCCCGAACACATCGATCGCATGCGCGACATACGGGCGGAGGTCGTGCAGCGACCATGTCTCGTGGTTCGCCTCGGACACCAGGCCGGACAGCTTGCAGCGCACCTGCGCGTGCTGGGCGAAGGCCGCGATGTCGGTGGCCCACGGCTCCCGCGTGCCGGCGGCGATCTCCGGCTTGCCGATGTGGTCAAGCACCAGCCGCAGGTCGGGGAAGTCGCGCGCGATGGCGACGCACGCCGGCAACTCGCGCGGCCGCGCCAGGAGATCGAACACCAGCCCGGCGTCGGCCACTGCCGCCAACCCCCGCCGCACCTCCGGCCGCAGCAGCCACTCGGGGTCGGCCTCGTCGTGGACCAGGTGGCGCACGCCGACCAGCCAGCGCCCGTTCGGCCCGGCGCGGAGTGGGGCCAGGATGTCGGCGATGTCGGGCTGGTCGAGCGGCACCCAGCCGACCACGCCGGCGACGAACTCCGTCCGCTCGGCGATGGCCAGGAACTCCGTCGTCTCGTAGAGCGAATGACTAACCTGCACCAGCACGGTGGCGTCCACCCCGGCCGCCGCCAGCAACGGCCGCAGGTCGTTCGGCCCGTATGCCTCCGCAATCATCGCGTATGGGCCCGTCATCCACGGCAACGGTTCGCGCCAAAAGTGCTGGTGCGCGTCGATCACCCGAGTTTCCATAGCCGACGCTGGGGCCAGAAGAGCGGGATTGTCCACCCCGGCGATCTCCGGTTAGGTTTCCATCAACCAAAAACGTAATCCGGGAGACCGTCATGCACTTGCCGAAATGTGCCGCCCTCGCCGCGACGTTGTTGCTTGCCACGCAAGGCGCCCGTGCCGTGTCGCTGACCATCTCCTGCGGCTCGGTCGGGCAGGAGACGAAGGAATGCCAGGACGAGAGCAACGTCTGGGCGGCGAAAACCGGCAACACGGTCAAGGTGCTGGGCGCGCCGCAGTCCGACACCGAACGCTTGGCCTTATATCAACAGTATTTGGCCGCCGGGTCGGCCGACATCGACGTCTACGAAATCGACGTGATCTGGCCCGGCGTGCTGGGCAGCCACCTCGCCGACCTCAACGGCAAGGTCGATCCGGCGATCCTTTCGGCGCACTTCCCATCGATCATCGCCAACAACACGGTTGGCGGTAAGCTGCTGGCGCTGCCGTTCTTCACCGACGCGGGCGTGCTCTACTACCGCAAGGATTTGCTCGACCAGTATGGGTTCAAGCCGCCCAGCACCTGGGCCGATCTCGAGATCGCCGCCAAGGCCGTCCAGGAGCGCGAGCGCGCCGCCGGGCGGAACGACATGCAGGGCTTCGTCTGGCAGGGCAAGGCATACGAGGGGCTGACGGTCGACGCGCTCGAATGGGTCGCCTCGTCACAGGGCGGCACCATCGTCGACACCGAGGGCCGCGTGACGATCAGCAACCCCAACGCCGCCAAAGCGCTCGACCGCGCGGCCGGCTGGGTCGGCACGATCTCGCCCAAGGGCGTGCTGAACTACACTGAGGAGGAGGCGCGCGGCGTCTTCCAGTCGGGCAACGCCGTGTTCATGCGCAACTGGCCGTACGCGTGGTCGCTGGGCCAGAACGAGGGCAGCCCGGTGCGCGGTAAGGTCGGCGTCTCGGCACTCCCCGCCGGCTACGGCGGCACCAGTGCGGCGGTGCTCGGCGGCTGGCAGCTGGCCGTGTCGAAGTACTCCAAGAACCAGGACGCCGCGATCGACCTGGTGAAGTACCTGTGCAGCGAGGCGCTGCAGAAGGACCGCGCGATCCACTTCTCACAGAACCCGACGCTCGGCGCGCTCTACCAGGACCCCGACGTGCTGAAGGCCAACCCGTTCTACGGCGACCTGTACGACGTGTTCACCCACACCGTGGCCCGCCCGTCGCGGGTCGCCGGACCCCGCTACGCCCAGCTGTCGTCGGCGTTCGAGGCGACGGTGCATGACGTGATCTCCAACGGGGGCGGTGCGACGGACAAACTCGCGACGCTGCAGAAGACGCTCGACCGCATGAGCCGCAACGGCCACTGGTGAGCCACACCCGTCCCGGCGCCGCGCGACGCCGGGCGGCGTGGCAGTTCGTCGGCCCGGCGCTGCTGCTGTTGATCCTGGTCGCCGGCTTCCCGCTCGCGCGCACGATCGAGCTCAGCTTCACCGACGCGCGGCTCGGCGAGTCCGTGTGGTCCTGGATCGGTGTCGAAAACTACCGCGCGGTGCTGACCGACCCCGGGTGGTGGAGTTCGGTCGGCAACACGCTGTTCTTCGCCGCCGTGTCGGTCACGATCGAGACGGTGCTCGGCATGGTGTTCGCGCTGGTGATGGACGTGAACCTGCCCGGGCGCGGCGTTATCCGGGCCGCCATCCTGGTGCCGTGGGCGATCCCGACCGTGGTGTCGGCGCAAATCTGGAACTGGATGTTCAACGACATCTACGGCGTGCTGAACAAGATGCTGATGGGTGTGGGCTTGATCCACCAGCCGATCGCCTGGACCGCCGACCCGCAGCTGGCGATGTGGGCGATCATCATGGTCGACGTCTGGAAGACGACCCCGTTCATGGCGCTGCTGTCATTGGCCGCGCTGCAACTGGTGCCGAAGGAGCTCAAGGAGGCGGCGAGCATGGACGGGCTCGGGCCGGTGCGCTCGTTCTTCCAGGTGACGCTGCCGGTGATCCGCCCGGCGCTGCTGGTGGCGGTCATCTTTCGACTGCTGGACGCGCTGCGGATTTTCGACGCGATCTACGTGCTAACCGGCAACAACGAATCGACGATGTCGATGTCGGTCTATGCCCGCCGCAGCCTGATGGATTTCCAGGACGCCGGCGCCGGTTCGGCGGCGGCGACTCTGCTGTTCCTGACGGTCGCGGTGATGATCGGCATCTATCTCACCATCGCGCGCGGCACGCTGGCGCAGGACGAGGCGTGAGGCGCCGGCTGACGGGAGGCCGCGTCGCGTTCTTCGCGCTGTTGGCCGTGCTGCTGGCCTGGACGCTGTTCCCGTTCTACTGGGCGATCGTGTCGTCGCTAAAGACCGGCACGGCGCTGTTCGGCGCGGCGCTGATCCCGCGCGACCCGACCGTCGCCAACTACCGCGACGCGTTCACCGGGCAGCCGTTCGCGCTGGCGATCATGAACTCGGTGATCGTGGCCGGCAGCGTCGTTCTGATCTCGCTCGCGGTGTCGGCCAGCGCGGCGTTCGCATTCGGCCGGATCGACTTCCGCGGCCGCAAGGCGCTGCTGCTGCTGATCCTCGGCGTGTCGATGTTCCCGCAGGTCGCCGTGCTGTCCGGCCTGTTCGAGCTGATCCGCGCCATGGGCCTGTACAACACCCGCTCCGGCCTGATCCTGTCCGACATGATCCTCACCCTGCCGTTCACCGTCTGGACGCTCACCACGTTCATGCGGGCATTGCCGCGCGAGCTGGAGGAGGCGGCGGTGATCGACGGCGCCGGGCCGTGGACGGTGCTGCTAAAAGTGTTCCTGCCGCTGCTGACGCCGGCGCTCGCGACCACCGGGCTGCTGGCGTTCATCGCCGCGTGGAACGAGTTCCTGTTCGCGCTCACCCTGACGCTCGACCAGGCACGGACGGTGCCGGTGGCGATCTCGCAAATTTCCGGCGCGTCCGAACACGAGTTGCCGTGGGGCGTCGTGATGGCCGCGTCGGTGGTTGTCACGGTGCCGCTCATCGGGTTGGTGTTGCTGTTGCAGCGGCGGATCATCGCCGGGCTCACGGCGGGGGCGGTCAAGGGATGAGCTGGTGGCGTGAGGCGGTGTTCTACCAGATCTATCCCCGCAGCTTTGGCGACAGCGACGGCGACGGCATCGGCGACCTGGCCGGCATCACGGCGCACCTCGACTACGTCGCCGAGCTGGGGGTCGACGCGATCTGGCTGTCGCCGTTCCAGGCCTCGCCGCAGGACGACTTCGGCTACGACGTGTCCGACTACCGCGCGGTCGATCCGCAGTTCGGCACGCTGGCCGACTTCGACGCGCTGCTGGCCCGCGCCCACGCGCTCGGCTTGCGGGTCATCATGGACCAGGTGATCAGCCACAGCAGCGCCCGCCACGCCTGGTTTGCGGAAAGCCGGCAGGATCGGACCAACGCGCGGGCCGACTGGTATGTGTGGGCCGACCCGAAGCCCGACGGCTCGCCGCCCAACAACTGGCTGTCGGTGTTCGGCGGCGGGGCGTGGCAATGGGAGCCGCGCCGGCTGCAATACTACCTGCACAACTTCCTCACATCGCAGCCGGATTTGAACCTGCACAACCCGGCGACGCTGGATGCGATCCTGGGCGAGCTGGCGTTCTGGCTCGACCGCGGCGTCGACGGGTTCCGGCTCGACACCGCGAACTTCTATCTCCACGACCCGGAGCTGCGCGACAACCCGGCGAAATCCGAGTTCGAGCGCGGCATCGGCGACATCCCGATCAGCAACCCGTATGCTTGGCAAAGCCATGTCTACGACCGCTCGCGTCCGGAAAACCTGGACGTGCTTCGCAAGTTGCGGACGCTGACCGACCGGTATCCGGAGCGGATGATGGTGGGCGAGATCGCCTGCGACCTCGGCGTGCGGCGGATCGCCGAATACTGCGCCTCGCCCGACTTGCTGCACACCGGCTACAGTTTCGACCTGCTCGGCCCGGTGTTTTCGGCGTCTCACGTCCGGCAGTCCGTAGAAGCATTCTTCGCCGAACCCGGCAGCGGTTGGCCGGCGTGGGCGCTGTCGAACCACGATGTCACGCGGGTCGCGACGCGCTGGGGCGACGGCTCGCCGCCCTGCGTGCGGCTGCTGTTGGCGTTGCTGCTGACCCTGCCCGGCACGCCGTTCATGTACCAGGGCGAGGAGCTTGGATTGCCGCAGGCCGACGTCGCGTTCGAGGATTTGCGCGACCCGTACGGCATCGCATTCTGGCCCGCGTTCAAGGGCCGCGACGGCTGCCGCACGCCGATGCCGTGGACCGCGACGCCGGACGGGTTCTCGACCGGCAAGCCGTGGCTTCCGGTGTCGCCGGCGCACGCCCCGCTCGCAGTGTCCGAACACGTCCGCGATCCCGCGTCCACGCTCGGTTTCGCCCGCGCGTTGCTACGGTTGCGGCGAGCCTCGCCGGCGCTGCGGTCCGGCACCGCGCGCTTCCTCGACGCGCCGGAGCCGGTGCTGGCGTTCTGGCGCGAGCCGGATGTGCTCGTCTTGCTCAACCTTGGCGCGGAGCCGGCTCAGTGGACGCTCCCGGCAGATGCGCCGCCGACGATGCTTGCGAGCGGGCTACGCGGAACGGTGAACGGCACAACGGCAGAACTGCCGGGCTGGGGAGGACTTCTCCTATCGAGCTAGCCGATCGGAGCGTTCGGAATGACTTGATTGTTTGATTGGTTAAGCAGGCGCAGACATGCCGCATGTCGACAACCCTGCTTTCGGCTGCCCCGGTTACCGCTTGGCGCATCGTTCCGGGTGTCGCGCTTTGCGTCGTGGTCACCGGGTTCGCGGTCGCGGCGCAATGGGTTGAAGCCAGTCTGTTTGGCCGGGCGTGGCTCGAAGCGCTGGTGCTCGCGATCCTCATAGGCGTCGCCGTCCGCACGGTCTGGACGCCGGGCGAGCGCTGGCGGCCGGGCGTCGCGTTTTCGGCCCACATGCTGCTCGAGATTGCGGTCGTCCTGCTGGGAGCTAGCGTCAGCGTCGGCGCGATCCTGCAAGCCGGGCCGTGGCTGCTGGTCGGCATCGCGGCCGTAGTCACAATGGCGATCTGCGGCAGCTACGCGCTCGGCCGGTTGTTGGGCCTGACGCACCGGCTGGCGGTGCTGATCGCGTGCGGCAACTCGATTTGCGGCAACTCGGCGATCGCCGCCGTGGCGCCGGTGATCGGGGCGGACGGCGACGACGTCTCGGCGTCGATCGCGTTCACCGCCGTGTTCGGCGTGGTGGTCGTGCTGGTTCTGCCGCTGCTGTCGCCGCTGCTGCACTTGAGCGTGGTCCGCTACGGCGTGCTGGCGGGGCTGACCGTGTATGCGGTGCCGCAGGTGCTGGCGGCGACGGCGGCGTTCGGCACGGTCGCGTTGCACGTCGGCACGCTGGTGAAATTGATGCGGGTGTTGATGCTGGGGCCGGTGGTGCTGGCGCTGTCGGCGATCACCCGGCGGCGCGAGGCGGCGTGGTCGCGTCACAAGATCCCGCTGCGTCAGATGGTGCCGTGGTTCATCGTCGGCTTCCTGCTGATGGCGGCGCTGCGTTCGGCGGGGTGGCTGCCTGCGGCGGCGCTGCCGGCACTCGGCTCGCTGGCGACGGGGCTCACCGTCGTGTCGATGGCCGCCCTCGGATTGTGCACAGACGTCCGTGTGGTGGCGCGGGCCGGCTTCCGGGTGGTCGCGACCGTCACGCTGTCGCTGCTGGGCCTGGGTGCGACCAGTGTCGGTTTAATTCACCTGCTCGGGATCTGATCGGCTGGCGAGGTTGCGTTCGTTCGGCCGGGGCAGCCAGACCTCGATGGTGCCGCGCGACGGCAACGGCCGATAGCTGGAGAAATCCTGCACGACACAGTTCAGGCCCGCCTCGGCGGCCCGCGCCGCCGTTTGCCGTGCGGCCGGCTCGTCGCCCGCGTAGAAGTAGCGCAGGCTGGGACGGCTCGGCGTCTCCGGCACGCGACGGACCTCGACCGTTCCGGACTTGGGCTTGAGGGCCACGACCAGTCGCGCGGACAGCGCCTCGGCGCCATCGGACCCGCTCGGCACATGGATCACGATTCTGGGTCCGGCCGGGATCGCGGGGCGGGCCGGCGCGACCTCGGCCGGCGGCTCGATCGCCGGCGGAGCGATCGCGGACGGATCAATCGCGGGCGGGGCGATCCCGGGCGGGGCGATCCCGGGTGGGGCGATCCCGGGCGGGGCGATCCCGGGCGGGGCGATCCCGGGCGGGGCGATCCCGGGCGGGGGGGCGACCAGGCCGGTCGCGCCCGGTAAGGCGCGATCGGGCGGTGGCAGAGTCTCAGGGAGCGAGGGCGATGCCTCGGGGGGTGGTTGGATGTCCGTCGCACGCAGCCCGCGGTCGAACGACGGCGGCGGATCGCGGAGCGCGAAATACCCGGCCCCGGCGGCGCCGACCAGGAGGGCCACCAGCAACAGCAGCGGTTTGCGCGAGGATCGTCGTGGCTGGGTCGCCATGTCCGGGCCGGCGACGTTGGTCCCTGACTCGAGCGCTCGGCGCAGCGGCGCCATGCTCTGCTGGTCCAGCAGCATACGGAAGATCGGGCGGCCGACGAACAGCACTTGTAACGCCGGCTGTTGGCTCTCCGCGAAATAGGGCGCCATCGTCTGCAACGACCGCAGCAGTTCGGGGCGCAGAGTCTCGGCACGCTCGATCACCAGCAGCACACGCCGTTCCTGCGCCTGCCGCTCGGCCACCGCTCGCACCATCAGCCGCGCCTGGTCGCCTCGGAACACTTCGCCCGCCGGCCCGGCTACCTGGTCCACGATACGCTGAAGCGTTCGATGCGGTTGGGTCGGGTCGTGCATCCGCACGACACGGGTCTCGGGGCCGGCCACCTCGGCCAGGAACGCAGTCACGGCCGCCGCCTGCTCGTGCGGCTGGTCGACCAGGATGGCGGCGAACGGCGCGCCCCCCTGCACCGCAGCCTGGCGGCGCACGTCGGTCCTGGACGGGTCTGCTGTTGCCGGCATGGTTCGTTGAACGAACTGAGCCGGCGGCGGTTCGCAGTCTTTGCGGAGCCTGGAAGTCAACAAACCAGTGCCAGGAACGCCGCCGCCGCCCGGCTTGGCGGCCGTTCGGCGTGGCGCAGGACCACGAACGCCCGTTCCGGCAAGGGCAGCGCCACCCGATGCAGCAACCCGGCCTCGATGCTCGGCGCCGCGACCGACGCCGACAACGCCGTGGCACCCAGGCCGGCCTCGACCGCCGCGCGCACCGCCTCGTTGCTCGGCAGTTCGAGCGCCACCCGCAACGCGCCGACGCCGCAGCCGAACCCGGCCAGCGCCGCCTCGAACACCGAGCGAGTGCCGGAGCCGGCTTCTCGCAGCACCCATTCGCTGTCGGGCAGCTCGTCGGGGTCGAGGTGTCCGCGCTTGGCCCAGGGGTGGTCGGGGCCGACCACGATCACCAGCTGGTCGCGCGCCACCACCGTGCCGACCAGCGCCGGGTCGTCGACCGCGCCCTCGACGAAGCCGAGTTCGGCGTCGCCCGCGTGGACGGCGGCGGCAACCTGCGCCGTGTTGCCCACCGCCAGTCGCAGCGTGACCCCCGGATGGACGTTGCGGAACACGACCAGGTGGCGCGGCAGCCAATAGCTCGCGATCGTTTGGCTCGCCTGCACCGACAGGGTGCCGCGCGACAGATCGGCCAACTCGGCCAGCACCCGTTCGGCCGCCGCCACCCGCGCCAGCACCGCCCGCGCCTCGACCAGGAGCGTCGCACCGGCGTCGGTCAGCTCGATCCCCCGCCCGACCCGCTGGAACAGCCGCACCCCATACTGGGCCTCGAGCGACGCCACCGCCGCGCTCACGACCGATTGCGCGAGCTGGAGCGCCTCGGCGGCGCGGGTTACGTGCTGGCGTTCGGCGACCGCCACGAACACACGCAGCTGCTGAAGCGTCATCCGGATGACAGACCTGTTGCAACCGACTCGGCGATACCGCGATTTCTCACTAGGTTGTAACGAGTGGAGGCACCCGCGATGCTGACCATGGCCGACACCATCCAGTCGTTTTTGCGCGACACAAGCCTATGCGTGATCGACGCCCGCGGACGCCGCCGCGTCGTTGGCAACGGCGCCCCGCCGGCCGCGACGCTGCGGATCACCTCGCGCGCCACCGACCTCGCAATCGCGGCACGGCCGGGGCTGGCGTTCGGCGAGGCCTACATGAATGGCACGATGGTCGTCGAGGACGGCACGATCTACGACGCGCTGGCGGCGATCACGCGCAACATCGGCAATCTGCCGCACGGGTCGTGGATGGCGGTCGCGGGCCGGCTCGCCTCGCGGCTCAAGCAGCGCAACCCGGTGGGCCGAGCGCGGCGGAACGTGGCGCACCACTACGACCTATCGGCCGAACTGTACGACTTGTTCCTCGACCCCGACCGGCAATACTCGTGCGCCTACTTCGCACGTCCAGACGACACGCTGGAGATGGCGCAGGCCAACAAGAAGCGCCATATCGCAGCCAAGCTGCGGCTGGACCGGCCGGACCTGTCGGTGCTCGACATCGGCTCGGGCTGGGGCGGCCTCGGGCTCTATCTGGCGGCCGAGACCGGCGCGCGGGTGACCGGCGTCACGCTCAGCACCGAGCAGCACGCGGCCAGCCAGCGGCGGGCGGCGGCGGCTGGGCTGGCGTCGCGGGTGAATTTCAGGCTGCAAGACTACCGCGAGGACACCGGGCGTTACGATCGCATCGTGTCGGTCGGCATGTTCGAGCACGTCGGCAAGCGCAACTACGTCGAGTTCTTTTCTCGCGTGCGGGATTTGCTGGCCGAGGATGGGGTGGCGCTGCTGCACTCGTGCGGGTTCTCGGACGAGCCAGGGCCGATCAACCCGTTCATCCGGCGCTACATCTTCCCGGGAGCGGACCAGCCGTCGTTGTCGGAGGTGTTCGCGGCGGTCGAGCGAAGCGGCTTGATCGTGACCGACGTAGAGATCTTGCGGTTGCACTACGCCGAGACGCTGCGCTGCTGGCGCGAGCGGTTCGTGGCGCGTTGGGGCGACGCGGCGCGACTGTATGACGAACGGTTTTGCCGCATGTGGGAGTTCTATCTCGCGGCGTGCGAGGCTGGGTTCCGCTACATGTCGAGCATGGTGTTTCAGATGCAGCTGGCGCGGCGGCAGGACGCGGTGCCGACCACGCGGGAGTACATGTTCGACGCGGAACGGCGGCTGGCACCGGCCGAGCAGCTGTCGGCGGAGCGGGCGATGGCGGCGGACTAGCAAGCCGGCACATCCTCGAGCCGATGGTAGACGGGGATGCCGCGCTCGTTCGCGAGCCATACGTCCTCGTCGGCACCTTTTGAAGGCCCAGGCAGGCGTAGCACCGCATCAGAGATTTCGAGCAGGCGGCGCGCCGTCGGATAGAAAAACCGGTCATAGAGTTCGTCACCGAGTTGCTGCCCACCAGCGGCGCTCCATACCGGCAGCGCCACCCACTCGCCGATCATCGGCAGGTGGCCCGCTTGGAACAGTGGCCAGGAGGCCGCCTCCAGCCGGCGAAGGTTCGCCGCCATCTTGTCTGGATCATCGTTCGTGCCCGAACGGTATGGCCCGGCAATCAGGATCAGCATGATAGACCTTGTTGGTTATAATGGCACGATACAACGTGCAACTTCATGCAGAGTCAATGATCATCGTGCAGGCTACGGTCCATGCTGACGAGTGAGCGCAAGGCGCTCATCCTGGACATCCTCAGGCGCGATCGGCGGCTGGTAGCCAAGACGCTCAGCCATGAGCTGGAACTATCGGAAGACACCATCCGGCGTGACCTGCGCGAACTGGCCGGTGAAGGCTTGCTGTTGCGCGTGCATGGCGGGGCATTGCCCGCGTCATCGGCCGTCGCCGACCTGACGGAGCGGTGGGACGTCTATCCGGAGGCCAAACGCGCCATTGGCCAAATCGCTGCCCGGCGAGTGCGACCGGGGCAGGTGGTGATCCTGGATGGCGGAACGACGGCGGTGCAGATGGCGCGTCATCTGCCGCCGGACCTGGAGGCCACGGTCGTGACACACAGTCCAAGCGTCGCCGTCGAACTCGCCGGCCACAAGCATGTCGAGGTGCAACTAATCGGCGGTCGGCTGTTCAAACATTCCATGGTCGCCGTCGGCGCCGTCGCGGCCGAGGCGATCGCCAAGATCCGAGCCGATGCCTACTACATGGGCGTCACGGGGGTTCACCCGGAGGTGGGGATCACCACGGGTGACGCCGAGGAGGCGGCCATCAAACACGCGCTGAGCCGTCAGGCGGCGGAGACGGTGGTGCTGGTGTCGAGCGAAAAGCTCGGGGCCGCCTCGCCCTTCCTGATCATGCCGCTGGCCGACGTCGACCTGCTCATCGTTGAACCGGGTGTCCCAGACTCGGTTAGAAACGTCTACCAGGAGCTGGGACTAACACTGGTCGATGCCTGATCACTCCGGCAACGCCTTCGTCGGCACCGGCAACGGCCCGATCGCAAACCCTGCGTCCAATACCCGGTTGGCCGACCGCAACGAGCCGTTGACCCAGCCCTGGTCGTCGGAAAACGCCTCGTTGCAGATGAACACGCCGCGCATCGGGCTCACCACCTCGTCCATCACCGCCCGGTCGTCGGCGCCGCGCGCCCACTGGTGGTACGCGTGGCCGAACTCGTGCGCGCCGCTCCAAAGCCGGTAGCTGGTCAGCACCGGCGGCGGCACCGAGATCACCCGGAACAACTCCCGCAATTGCGTTGTGGCTTCGGCCACCACGGCGACGGACGCGGCGAACAGCACCTGCGGCGAGGCGGCGTCGTGCTCGCGCTGTAGCGGACTGTCGAACATTTCCCCGATCTCCTGCAGCTGTAGCCAAAAATCCGTCTTGGCCCAGTCGCAGTAGATCGTCAGCGCCGCCGGCCCGTTGCCGTCCTCGCCTTTCAGCGGATCGAACACGTAGACCGACCCGAGCGGCTGGGTGGTGAAACTACCGCCGTTGCGGATCTGCGGCAGCCGCGTCTCGCTGTGGTCGCGCCACCACGCGTGGTTGTAGTACAGGTTGATCTTGCACAGTTGCTGGGCCACGACGCTGTCCAGCGCGTGGCGGATCGCGCCGGCTCCGGGCGCCAGGCCAGGCGAGATCGACAGCAGGCGTTCCAGCGGCAACGGCGGGATCGCCAGGATCAACGCCTCCGCCTCGACCGCCGTGGCGTTCTGCGTCGTGTGGACGACGAACCCGCGCTCCGACGCGTCGATGTGGGACACGCCGGTCCCGAGCAGCACGGTGCCGCCCTCCGCCCTGACCCGCTCGGTCAGCGTCACTGGGAGCGAACCGAAACCGGCCTCCAGCGCGTAGAACAGCGGGTCGAGCGGGAAGTCCTCCAACAGCTGGTACGCCGACCCGGCGTTCATCGTGCTGAAGAACGGTCCCTGGAAACCCGACGTGTCGGCCAGCATCTGGATGCAGTCGGGCGACAGCTGGAACGCGCGCAGCAGCGACCACAGGCCCCAGCGGTACAGCGGAACGCCCTGGAACGAGAAGTCGAGGCGGAACACCTGCCAGAACGCCGGGCTCGGGTTGTCCGGCGGCACCTCGCCGTTGGCGAACACCAGGTCGCGGTAGATCGCCATGATGATCTCGCCGGAGCTCTTGTTCCGCTCGTTCGGGGTTAGGTTGTACAGCTCGGCCCAGATCGCGTGGTCGTTGCGCTTGCTCTCGCCGGCGGTAAAGCTGCGGCCGCGAATGTGGAAGTAGTTGTTGTCGTCGCCCATGCCGAACGGGTTGATCGCCTGCCACATGCCGAGCGCGTCGATCAGCGACAGCAGCTCGGTCATGGTCGCGTTGAAGCGCATGCCGCCCTGCTCTTCCTTGACGCCGACCACGCGACCCGGCACCAGCGCGCCCGCCTCGTCGAACCGGTCGAGGCTTTTGATCTGCACGAGGTCGGTGTCGAGCCGGCCGCCGACGCGCTCCAGCAGGTCGACGACGACGACGCGGCGGCCCGGGTCGTCGGTCAGCAGGCGGTGCGCGCAATATAGGCCGGCGACGCCCGCGCCGACGATCATCACGTCCGCCTGCTGCACGGTCTCGCTCATGGCGCGTGTCCAGCGACGACGCCGAGCGCGCCCTGCACGGCGGCCCGGAACGCGGCGTCATACGAGCCGCCGGCGGTGTGCCAGGCGTGCGGCGCTTCGTGGTAGGGCATTGACCAGTCGCCGACCCAGCCGTGCGCTGCGTCGGACCACGCCAGCGTGCCGGTCAGCGGCAACGTCCCGGCCAGAGCCTTGCCGTCCGCAAGCTCCGCTGTCGTGGGCAGGTGCAGCGGAAGACCAAGCCGGTCACCGGCCTCGGCCATCGCCTGGCGTTGGCCCGCCGCGTGCGGACCGTCGGATGTCAGCACGTAGGTGGCACGGGCAGTCTGGACGACCACGACCGGCGCCAGGGTCGGTCGCGGGCCGGTGTAGGGCGCGTCGCCGAGCGATCGAAGCTGCGCGTCGATCCGATCCCGGTCGAACCGCGCGGTGAAGTAGAACGGGCGGTCGGAGCTGCCCTGGTCGTCGTGGTGCGGGATGCCGCTGAACCGGTCGACGTAGGAAAAATCAGCCAGCAGCGCGCCGGGATCGAGTGCCGCCACACGGGCGTCGCCGCGCAACGCGCCATCACCGGAAACTTTGACCAGCACATCCTCCAGACAGATCGCGAGCCCGGCCGGGCGGCTGCGGGTATCGGTGCCGGTCAGGATAGTGCGGGCCTCGTATAAGCCAAGCGGGGGCTGCGGCGAGAACACGCCCGCCGTCGCCGGCGTGGCCGCAAGCAACGCCAAGCCGCAAACGCTCGGCCGAAGCTGCCGGAGGAGGCGCGCCCCCTCCGGCATTGGTCCGGTCAGTACGAGCCGGCGAGCGACGCTTGCGCGTTGCTGGCGTCGTAGAAGTTGTCCTTGTTGGTCACGCGCGGCGCGATCTTCTCGCCGCTGCCGTAGGCCGCCGCCGAGGAGAACGCGCTCGGCCCGAAGCGCGGGTTACACTCGACCGTGGCGCCCATCTTGCCGTCGATGATCGCCTGCAGGGCATCCTTCTCGCCGTCGATCGAGACGACGGTGATGTCCTTGCCCGGGTGACGACCGGCCGCCTCGAGGGCCGCGATGGCGCCGATCGCCATCTCGTCGTTGTGGGCGTAGACGGCGGTCGCCTCGGGATGCGCCTGCAGCAGCGTCTCCATCACCTGCCGGCCCTTGTCGCGGGCGAAGTCGCCGGTCTGGCTGGCGATGATCTGCATGCCGGGGTGGGCGGCGATCGCCTCGGCGAAGCCCTTCTTGCGGTCGTTGGCGGGCGAGCTGCCGAGCGTGCCCTGTAACTCGACGATCTTGGCCGTGCCGTTGGTCGCCTTCGCGAGCCAGTCGCCGGCGCGCTTACCCTCCTCGACGAAGTCCGAGCCGATGAACGCGACATAGTCGCGGCCGGCCTTGGCAAGGCTCTGGTCGACGTCACGGTCGATCAGGAACACCGGGATGCCGGCCTTCTTGGCCTTCATTACGGCCGGGATCAGCGGCTTCTCCTCGCGCGGGCTCAGGAAGATCACGTCGACCTTCTGGGCGATCATGCTGTCGACGTCGGACACCTGCTTGGCGGCCGACCCGGCGGCATCGGTGTAGACCAGCTGCCAGCCCCGCTTCTCGGCCTCGGCCTTCATGCTGGTGGTCTGCGCCAAACGCCACGGGTTGTTGCTCTCGGTCTGCGCGAAGCCGGCCTTGTACGTGTCCTTCTTGGCCAGCGTCGGCAGGTCGGCGGCCAGTGCCACGCCGCCCCAGACGAGCGGCAGGGCGATCACGGTCTTCAGGAATGTCCTACGCATCGTTTCCATCCGTTCTTGGTTGTTAAGCCGCTTGCCTGCCTTCGACCGGATGGTCAGTGCAGGAAGTCCTGATACCGCTCGCCGGCGGGCAGCGACGCCACGTCCGCGACGATTGGATTTGTACGCAACAGTTTCTTAGCGCGATCCGATAGTTTGGCCAACTCGTCGCGCGGCACGGCGATCGACACCTCGGGCCGGTTCAGCCAGTTGCGGCTAAACCCAATCACCACCATCGGCCGCGGCTCGTCGGTGCGGTTCGGCGTGCCGCGATGCAGGCCGCGCACGTCGCGGATCATCACGTCGCCGAGCTTCATCGGGTGCGGTTCGAGTTGCACCTCGCCCCGCGCCAGAATCGCCTCGCCTTCCGCGCGCGGCAGCCGGTGGGTGCCGCGCGCGATCTCGACCGGCCCGTGCTCGGGGGTGACGTCGATCAGCGGGAAGTTGACCGCGAGCTGGTAGGACGGCGGCTCGAAGCCGATCTCTGGGAACAGCGGTGGCGTGTCGCGGTGGATCGGCTGGTAGTCCGAGCCGCGCACCGGCGTGTCGGACGCGAGCTGGCACATCACGGGGTTCTTGCCGGCAACCCGCTCGACGATGCCGAGGATGTCGGGGTCCTCGAAGATCGCCGGGTCGGCGAACGGCGCCACGAACGGCAGGGTGACGTAGTGCCGGTTGGCACCACGGTTCTGCGTATGGCCCTCGCGCTCCATGTGCGCGTCGAACAGCGGCTGGAACGCCGCCTTCCACGCGCGCAGAAGCTCCGTGTTCAGATGTCCCTCTAGGGTCAGAAACCCGTCGGCGTTGAAGCGCTCGGCCAGTTCGTCGAGCTGCTCGTCAGTATACTTCCCGCTCACGCCACCCCTCCCCGTTTCGCCAACCGGCTTTGCAACACGACGACGACCATCAGGAACAGGCCGCGGATCACCGACTGCCAGTAGGCCGACAGGCTGATGACGCCGAGCCCGTTCTCAAAGTTAAGAATGTTGAATATGAGGCCGAGCAGCAGCACGCCGGTGAGGCTCGCCAGCACCGAGCCGACGCCGCCGGTCAGCAGCGTGCCGCCAACCACCACCGACGCGATCGCGAACAGCTCCCACCCGGCGCCCTCGGTCGGCTGCCCCGCGCCGAACTGCGACGCCAGGATCACGCCCGACAAACCGGCCAACGCGCCCGACGCGATGTAGACGATCAACTTCACCCGCTCGACCGGCAGCCCCATCAGCCGCGCCGCCTCCTCGCCGCCGCCGACCGCCAACACGTGCCGGCCAAACGGCAGGAAGTTCAGCACCAGCGAGCCGACGACATAGGCGGCGGCCCCGATCCAGGCCGGGGCCGGAACGCCGAACAAGTCGCCCTGCCCGAGGTTGGTGAAGCCGCTGTCGTACGAGGCGGACACGCTCTGGTTGTTGGCCAGCAGCAGCGCCGTGCCGCTCGCCGCCAGCATCGTCGCGAGCGTCGCGATGAACGGCAGGATGCCCAGGCGCGAGATGACGACGCCGTTGACCACGCCCGCGCACGCCCCGGCCGCGATGCCAGCCGCGATACCGGCGGCCATGCCGTAGGAGCTGGCAAGCGCCGACACGACGCTCGACATCGCGACGACCGAGCCGACCGAGAGGTCGATGCCGCCGGTCATGATGACGAACGTCATGCCGAGCGCGATCAGCGCGAACATCGAGTTGTAGCGCAGCAGTTCCAGCAGGTTGTACGCCGACAGGAAGTTGTCGTAGCGCAGCCCCCCGAACGCCACCAGCGCCACCAGCGCCACCAGCACGCCGGTCCGCGACAGCGACTCCGCGATGGCCAGCCGCGTTCGCGGGGCGTGGCCGGTCGTGGTGGCGCTCATGCCCGCGCCTGCCGTTGGAGGTACACCGCGATGAAGATGATCGCGGCCTTGATCACCAGCGCCGCCCCGTCCGGCACGCCGTTGGCGAGCAGGGTGTAGCGCACGAGCTGGATGATCAGCGCGCCGACCAGGGTGCCCAGGATGGTCGCGCGTCCGCCGGTCAGCGGCGTGCCGCCAACGGCCACGGCGGCGATCGCGTCGAGCTCCATGCCGAGGCCGACCAGGTTCGCGTCGGACGACGAGTTGATGGAAATCACCACCAGCCCGGCGACGCCCGCGAGCAGGCCGCTGATCGTGTAGACCGCGCGCTTGACCCGCCGCACCGGCACGCCCGACAGCCGTGCGGCACTCTCGTTGCCGCCGACCGCCAGCAACTGCCGCCCGAACAGGGTCCGCGCCAGGGCCCAGGCGGCGACCGCGACGAAGATCGCCATCAGGACGACCTGGAACGGGACGCCGAACGGCCGGCCGAGGCCGATATACTGGAAGTCGGGTCGGTGGAAGGTCTGCAGGTTGCCGTTGGTCAGCACCTGCGCGATGCCGCGCCCGGCGATGAACAGGATCAGCGTCGCGATGATCGGCTGGATGCGAAAGGTCGTGATCAGCCAGCCGTTGAACAGGCCGAGCAACCCGACCACGGCCACCGGCACCGCAAACGCCAGCACCGTGCCCACGACCGGCACGCCCGCGAACACATGCGCGCCGAAGATCAGCGGAGCCAGCGCGCCCGAAATCGCCATTAGCGAGCCGACCGACAAATCGATGCCGCCGCTGGCGATCACCAGCGTCATGCCGGTGGCGACGATGACGATGTTGCAGACCTGGGTCAGGTTGACGTTCAGCGTCTGCCACGAGACGAAGTTGTTGGTCACGGCCACGTTGAACAACAGCAGCAGCGCCAGCGCGACCAGCGCGCCGTATCGTTGGGCGAGCCTCGCCCAGTCGCGCCGGACCGCACCCGGCGGCGGCGCGGTCAGGACGGCGCTCATGCCGGCGCCTCGACCTGCGACAGGCCGGTGGCCATCGCGTGCATGACGTTGTCGGCGGTCTTGCTCGCCCCCTCCAGCTCGGCGGCGGTGCGGCCGTCGCGCAGCACGACAACGCGGTCGCAGCCCTCGATCAGCTCGTCGAGCTCGGAGCTGATCATCAGCACGCCCAGGCCGTCGGCCGCCAGTTCCTCGATCAGGCCCTGGATCTCCGCCTTGGCGCCGACGTCGATGCCGCGCGTCGGCTCGTCCAGGATCAGCAGCGACGGGCTCATGCACAGCCAGCGCGCCAGCAGCACCTTCTGCTGGTTGCCGCCGGACAGCTCGCGGATGCGCTGCTCGGGGCTGCTGCACTTGATGCCGATGCGGCGGATGAAGCGGTCGACGATTTCCGTCTGGCGCGCGCTGTCGATCACGCCGGCGCGGGTCAGCCGCGGCAGCAACGCCAGCGTCAGGTTCTCGCGCACGCTCATGTTCGGCACGATGCCGTCGACTTTTCGGTCTTCGGCGCAGAACCCCATGCCGAGACCGATCGCCTGGTCCGGCGAGCGGACGACGGTCGCGGTCCCGCGCACCTTGATCGTGCCGCCCTCGGAGGGATCGGCCCCGAAGATCGCGCGCGCCGTCTCGCTGCGGCCGGCGCCGAGCAGCCCGGCCAGCCCGACGATCTCGCCCGCGCGCACGGCCACGCTCACGTCCTGCACGCGGCGTCCGACGCGCAGGTCGCTGGCCTCGACCACCATCTCGCGCGCGACATGGCTGCCCTTGCGAAAGCCGGTCGAACCCTGGCGCTGCACGTCGGCCAAGTCGCGGCCGAGCATGGCGGCCACCAACTGCAGCCGGTTCATGTCGCCCATCGGGCTGACCGCGACCGTGCGGCCGTCGCGCATGACCGTCACCCGGTCGCACACGGCATACAGCTCGTCGAGCTTGTGGGTCACGAACACCACCGACACGCGTTCGGACTTCAGCTGGCGGATGACTTCGAACAGGATCTCCACCTCGCCGTCGTCGAGCGAGGAGGTCGGCTCGTCCATGATGACCAGCCTGGCCTGCAACGACACCGCGCGGGCGATCGCGACCATCTGCTGGATGGCGATGGTGTAGCGCATCAGCGGTGCGCGCACGTCGACGTCGATGCGGAAGCGGGTCAGCACCGCCGCCGCCTCGCGGTTCATGCGGCCCCAGTCGATCAGGCCGAACCGGCGCGGCTCGCGGGCCAGGAACACGTTCTCGGCGACCGAGCGGTAGGGGACCAGGTTGATCTCCTGGTAGATCGTGCTGATGCCGCCGCGCTGCGCCTCCTGCGGCGTGGCGAAGGCGACCGGGTGGCCGTCGAACACCACTTCGCCCGCGTCGCGCGCCACGGCGCCCGTCAGCACCTTGATCAGCGTCGACTTGCCGGCGCCGTTTTGGCCGACCAGCGCGTGAACCTCGCCGCGCACGACCTCGAGCGAGGCAGATTGCAGCGCGGCGACCCCGGCGAACGCCTTGTCGACGCCGCGCATCCGCAGCAACGGGTCCGATCTCTCGACGCTCATTGGCCGTATGCCCGCAACGCCGTCCTCCGCTGACGGTCTGCGCCGCCGCCGTCGGATTGTAGGACCATTCGATCGCGCGGGTCGAGAGGCGAGTTACATCGACCCAACAGGCGGGTCCGTCTGCAACCAAAGCCGTGTGCCGGCTTTGATTCGGCGTGCGGGCCAATCGCGCCGCCGCACTGGCTACCCTGGCGCAAAATCGCCCGCCATACAGGAGACCACCGCGATGTTCATGCGAATCGATAAGCTACAGGCGGCACTGCCCGAGCCGAAGCGCGCCGACCCCAACGCTGGCGCGGCGTTGCAGGAGCTGCTCGGCGGCAAGTACGGCGAGATGTCGACGCTCGGCAACTACATGTTCCAGAGCTTCAACTTCCGCAGCAAGTCCAAGCTGCGCCCGTTCTACAGCCTGGTCGCCAGCATCACCGCCGAGGAGCTGGGCCACATCGAGCTGGTGTCCAACGGCGTCGCCATGCTGAACAACGGCCCCGGCGACCAGGAGTCCAACGCGGACATCTCGGACGCGCCGTATGCCGACATGACCAAGACCCGCCTTGCCGCGTCGTTCCTGTCCAATGGCGGCGGCGCCATGCCGATGAACTCCAACGGCGTCTCATGGAACATGGATTTCGTCACCACGACGGGCAACGTCATTATCGACCTGCTGCACAACTTCCACCTCGAGTGCGGTGCGCGCATCCACAAGCTGCGGGTGTACGAGACAATGACCGAGCCGACCGGCCGCGAGGTTTGCGGCTACCTGCTGGTGCGCGGCTCGGTGCACGCCCACGCCTACGCGCTGGCACTGAAGCAGCTGACCGGTGTGGCGATCGAGAAGGTGCTGCCGACCCCGAACATCAACCTCGACAAGATCCCGGAGTGCCAGAAGTATTTGCAGGAGGGCAGCCACCGCCGCCTATACCGGTTCAGCACGGACGACTACAGCGAGATGAAGGGCATCTGGGGCAACGGCGAGATGGCGCTGCCGGGCGATCCGCCGGGCATGCTGGAGGTGGTCGACGGCTACCCCGAGGGCGGCAAGATCAGCGACATGGCGGGCACCTACAGCGCGTTCTCGCCCGACTACGCGCCGGAGGAGATGTTCGAGATCGCGTCGAAACTGTACACCGCCTCGCGCTAAACCTGCGGTGGCCGGGTCAGTTAGACCCGGCCGCGCCTAGGCCGCCACAGCCACGACCGAACCCGCCACCGTCTCGTCGATGTGGCGGAATGGGGTTAGCGCTTGGCCGACCACCTGATCCATGTGCATTGACGAGACGCCGCCAGCCGCCCGGCATACCAGGTGTTCGGCTCGGCGTCGGCCAGCGCCTCCAAAGCGAGATTAGGAACCGCCCACGTGGCGCTTATTGAGGGAGTTGGCGGAGGGGATGGGATTCGAACCCACGGTACGGCTTTACACCGTACAACGGTTTAGCAAACCGTCGCCTTCAGCCGCTCGGCCACCCCTCCGCCTGGAGAGTCTCACACGACATTTGCCAGTCTATCATACGGAGCCGACCCCGCAACGTCAAACCCCGAGGCGGCCGCGCAGCACGTCGTTGACCAGCGCCGGGTTGCCGCGGCCGGCCATGCGCTTCATCACCTGGCCGACGAAGAAGCCGAACAGCTTGTCCTTGCCCGACCGATACTCGGCGAGCTTGTCGGCGTTGCCCGCCAGCACCGCGTCGACCGCCGCCTCGATGGCGCCGGTGTCGACCACCTGCCGCCAGCCGCGCGCCTCGACGATCGCCGCCGGATCCTCGCCGGTCTCGACCATCGCCTCGAACACGTCCTTGGCGATCCGGCCGTTGATCGTGCCGTCGGTTTGCAGGTCGATCAAATCACCAAGCTTGCTGGCAAATGGGGGCGGGTCGGCTAGCGTTCTCCCAGTTGTACTTAGTGCGGCGAAAAGGGGCCCGGTCACGGTGTTCGCGACCAGGCGCGCGTCGCGTCCTGGTGCTAGCGTCTCGTAAAAGTTAGCCGTCGTCTGGTCTGCCACCAGCACGCCGGCGTCGTAGTTCGGGATGCCGTACTCGGCCACGAACCGCGCCCGCTTGGCGTCCGGCAGCTCCGGCAGCTCCACCCGCAGCGCCTCGACCCAGGCCGGGTCCAGCACCAGCGGCAGCAGGTCGGGGTCGGGGAAATAGCGGTAGTCGTGCGCGTCCTCCTTGGAGCGCATCGACCGCGTCTCGCCCCGCGCCGGGTCGTATAGCCGGGTCTCCTGCGACACCATGCCGCCATCCTCCCACACCTCGATCTGCCGCTTCGCCTCGGCCTCGATCGCGTGCATGACGAAGCGGATCGAGTTGACGTTCTTCACCTCGCAGCGGGTGCGGAACGGCTCTCCCGCGTGCCGGACAGAGACGTTGACGTCGGCGCGCAACGAGCCCTCGTCCATGTTGCCGTCGCAGGTGCCGAGGTAGCGCAGGATCGTGCGCAGCTTTCGCATGTACGCCCCCGCCTCTTCGGGGCTGCGGATGTCGGGCTCGCTCACGATCTCCATCAACGCGACGCCAGCGCGGTTGAGGTCGATGAACGTGCGAGTGCGGTCCTGGTCGTGCAGGCTCTTGCCGGCGTCCTGCTCGAGGTGCAGCCGGGTGACGCCGACCGATTTCGTCGTGCCGTCCGCCAGCTCGATCTCGACCGTGCCCGACCCGATGATCGGGTGGGCGAACTGGCTGATCTGGTAGCCGGCGGGCAGGTCGGCGTAAAAATAGTTCTTGCGGTCGAAGCGGCTCATCAGGTTGACGTGCGCGCGCAACCCGAGCCCGGTGCGGACGGCTTGGGCCACGCACTCCTCGTTGATCACTGGCAGCATGCCCGGGAACGCCGCGTCGACCAGGCTGACCTGGGTGTTGGGCGCGGCGCCGTACTCGGTCGAGGCGCCGGAAAACAGCTTGCTGCGGCTGGTGACCTGGGCGTGGACCTCAAGGCCGACCACGACCTCCCACGGCGCGTCGCGGCCGGGCAACGTGTAGCTCATGCGGGGGCTCCCATGCGGCGGGCGGGTCGCGCCGAGAACCCGGCGGCGCGCTCGAGGGTGGCGGCGACGGCAAACACGGTTTCCTCGTCGAACGGGCGGCCCAGCACCTGCAACCCGAGCGGCAGGCCGCGCGGGTCCAGGCCGGCCGGCACCGACATGCCGGGAATGCCGGCCATGCTGGCGGGCACGGTGAAGACGTCGTTCAGGTACATCGCGACCGGGTCGCTCGGCGTCTCGTGCGCGGCGAACGCGGCCGACGGCGCGGTCGGCGTCAGCATCGCGTCGACGTCGTGAAACGCCGTCAGAAAATCAGCCAGGATCAGCCCCCTCACCTTCTGCGCCCGTAGATAATAGGCGTCATAGTAGCCGGCCGAGAGCACATACGTGCCGATCAGGATGCGGCGCTTGACCTCGTCGCCGAACCCGGCCGCGCGGGTGTTCTCATAAAGGTGGGCCAGATCCTCGCCCGGCTCGCGCAGGCCGAAGCGGACGCCGTCGTAGCGCGCGAGGTTGGACGACGCCTCGGCGGGCGCCACGATATAGTAGGTGGCCAGGCCGTACTTCGTGTGCGGCAGCGAGACGTCGACGATGGTGGCTCCCGCCTCGCGCAGCCACGCGACACCCTGCCGCCACAGCGCCTCGATTTCGGCCGGCGTCCCGTCGGCGCGGTATTCGCGGGGAATGCCGATCCGAAGGCCGCGCACCCCCCGCGCGCAGGCGGCGCGGAAGTCGGGCACCGGCTGGTCGGCGCTGGTGCTGTCGCGCGGATCGAAGCCGGCCATGCCGCCCAGCAGGATCGCGCAGTCCTCGACCGTGCGGCCGAACGCGCCGGGCTGGTCGAGCGAGCTGGAGAACGCGATGACGCCGAACCGGCTGCACCGGCCATAGGTCGGCTTGATCCCGGCGACGCCACAGAAGCTGGCCGGCTGGCGGATCGAGCCGCCGGTGTCGGTGCCGGTGGCTCCCAGCGCCAAGCCGGCCGCGACCGCCGCCGCCGAGCCGCCCGACGAGCCGCCCGGCACCAGCGCCGCCCCGTCCTCGCGCGTCCACGGGCTGACGACCGGGCCAAACGCGCTGGTCAAGTTGGAAGAACCCATCGCGAACTCGTCGAGGTTGGCCTTGCCGACCATCACCGCCCCGGCGTCGCGCAACTTGGCCGACACGGTGCTCTCGTAGGTCGGCACGAAGTGCTCGAGAATGCGGCTGCCCGCCGTGGTCCGCACGCCGTCGGTGCAGAACAGGTCTTTCATCGCGATCGGGATGCCGAGCAGCGGCGCGTCGTCGCCCCGGGCCAGGCGTGCGTCGGCGGCATCGGCCTGCCGGCGCGCCTGCTCGGCGGTCACCGTGATGAACGCGTTGAGCGTCGGGTTGAGCCGCTCGATCGCGGCCAGGTGCGCGTCGGCCAGCTCGCGGGCGCCAATCGACTTCGCGCGCAGCGCGGCCGACGCGGAGGCGAGCGTGAAATCCATCATTCGACCACCTTCGGCACCGCAAAGAACACGCCCGCCCGGTCCGGCGCATTGGCCAGGATCGCTTCGGCCTTCCCGCCGTCGGTCACCACGTCGGCGCGCATCCGCAGCGCCATGTGGCCGCCGCCGGTCAGCGGCTCGACCCCGTCGACGTCGACCTCGTTCAGCTGATCGACCCAGCCCAGGATACCGTTCAGCTCGGCTTGCAGGGCGGCGACCTGGACGTCGTCGACGCGGATACGGGCGAGGCGGGCGATGCGGCGCACGGTCGCGGGATCGAGCGACATGAACCCTCCTTGGTTTCGATGTTGGCTGCGTCGAGGCGGCGGACCATAAGAGCGGCCATGGCGTTGTTCAACATGATCGACCTGCGGGCCAGGCTGCGGCGCGGCCAGCGCCTGGTCGGCATCGACCCGGGCCAGAAGACGCTCGGCATCGCGCTATCCGACGTGATGCTAATGCTGGCCAGCCCGTACGCCCAGTGGCCGCGCGGCAAACTGGCGCCGATCGCGATGGAGCTGCGGCGGCTCGCGCAACGCGAGGGGGTGGGCGGCCTGGTGGTCGGCCTGCCGCTGTCGATGGACGGCACGCTCGGCCCGGCGGCGCAGGCGGCGCGCGACTGGGCGCACGCGCTGCAGGACGCGACCGGCCTGCCGACCGCGTTGTGGGACGAGCGGATGTCGTCCCAGGCGGTCAACCGGCAGCTGATCGAGGTCGAGGACGCCACCCGCCGGCGACGTGCGGCGAGCGTGGACCGGACGGCGGCGGCCTGGATGCTACAGGCGGCGCTCGACGCGTCCGCCCCGCCCGATCCGATGGCGGAGCCGTGAGCTACCGCCCGACCGCCTCCGGGCCGAACGCGCCGCCGTTGGTCCTGTAATCCTCGGGACCAAGGCCGAAGCCGCCCGCCGCCGTGGTGTGGTTGTCGGAGTAGCTCGGCGACGCGAGGCCAGGAGCCGGACGGGCCGCGCCGCAACCGGCCAGCGACAACAGGCCGCAAATCATAAAGACTGTCGGCAGACGCATTTCGTCGTAACCGCCGGGAAACCGTTGGGTTGCGCGTCGTCAGGCTGTCCGCTTCGGCGGCGCCATCGCCAAAGCGGGTCCACGCGTCCACTCGATCCGGTCGAACACGCGCCTCAACATCCGCCGCCCCGGCCGCTCGACGATCCTATACGCGGCGTATGCGCACACCACCACCAGCGCGCAGCCGACCGTGACGGCGATCGCGGGGGCATACGGAACGTCGCGTGCCTCCAGCGCCTCGCCGGCCACCTTGACCGCCTTGGTCAGCATCGGGTGAACCAGATAGATGGAGTAGGACAACACGCCGAGCCCATGCACCGGCCGCCACGCCAGCACGCCGGCGACCATTCCCCGGTCCTGGGCCAGCCCGAGGATCAGCAACGGCACCAGCGCCAGCCAGACCAGGTCCGTGTCGGGCCACAGGCACGCGCCGACCATGCCGGCCAGGACCAGCGGGCTGATCGCGGCGAACCGGTTCATCCAAGCCGTCGAGGCGGTCCGGTAGAATCGGAAGGTGAGCAGGCCGAAGCAGAACTCCACCAGGCAGCGCAGCAGCGGCGCCAGCGACGTCGGCCGCCAGAAATCGAGCAACCCGCTGCGCTCGGTGTGCGGCGTGCCGTACTGCGTCGTGGTGGCGATCCAGAGGCAAACCGCGGCCGCGAGCAGACCGGCCGCCCAGGCGAGCCGCCGCGACCCGGAGACGTAGACGGCCAACAACAACGGGAACAGCAGGTAGGCGGCCCACTCGGTGCTGATCGACCAGGCCGGCGACACCATGCTGCGGGCCATGTCCCACGACTGGACCAGGAACAGGTTGGCGACCAGCACCGTGTTGATGCCGGGGATCGGGTCGGAGTGGGTGAACGGCGCGTAGTGGATCGCCGCCATGATCAACGTCATGACGATATAGAGTGGATAGATGCGGGCGATGCGATGCCCGAGGAAGATCGGTATCGCGGCCCGGGTCCGCTGGCCTCCCAGACCGTCAACGTCCGAGAACATGTCATAATAGGTCAGCGCCATGATGAAGCCGCTCAGCACGAAGAACAGGTCGACGCTGAGGTAGCCGTGGCTCAGGAACTGCGAACCGGACAGCGCCGGACCGACGACGACGTTGTCGAATCTCGTAAAATGATACAGCACCACAAAAAACGCCGCCAATCCGCGCAGCCCCGTCAACGAACGGACTTCCTGACGCGCCATTGCAATCCTCCGATCGGCGCGGCCCGCCTCGGGCTAAAATATGCCCTCCCCGCCCGCAATCGTTCGGTTATGCACGGAACGTGCGGTGGTATCCACTGCGCACTTATACTGTAGCGCCACTTAGTTCCGTATCGCGGTAATGTGACATCGATAACGGCTGTATCACGCCCCCTAATACCAGCCGCCTGAAGACATGACTCCCGGCGGGGCTTCCCAAGGAGCACGGAACGTGAGTCGATGAGGCTTCATTGATTTGGGGCGCGTGATGGCGGCGGTTGAGATCAGGCGTAAGGATTTGAACGCGTCGGAACTACGGTTGGCGGCGGCGAAGACGGCGTCGGCGAAGCAGGCGCGTCGTATCCTGGCGATTGCGATGATTTTGGACGGTCACGACCGCACCCTGGCTGCGCAGGCTGGCGGGATGGACCGCCAGACTTTGCGAGACTGGGCGCATCGCTACAACGCGGAAGGCGTGGACGGCCTGATCGACCGGCCGCGTCCTGGTCGTCGGCCGCGGCTGGACGCGTCGCAGCAGAAGCAGGTGGCGCAATGGGTGGACGAAGGCCCTGATCTGGCGCGAGACGGCATAGTTCGTTGGCGCTGCGCCGACCTTGTCAAGAGGATCAAAGTCATGTTCGACATTGATCTACAAGAACGGGCCGTAGGCAAGCGTCTGAAGAAGCTGGGTTACAGCAGCATGTCGGGGCGCCCTCTGCATCCGCAGAGCGATCCTGAGGCTCAAGAAATTTTTAAAAAGACTTCGCGACATTGGCGCGAGACGCAATCCCGCAAGACCTCGCCGGACGCCCCGTCGAGGTATGGTTCCAGGACGAAGCTCGGGTGGGCCAGCATGGCACGCTGACCCGCCTGTGGGCCGCGCGGGTCGCGCCCTCGCATCAAGCGAGACCGCCGCTTCACCTGGGCCTATCTGTTCGGCGCCATCTGTCCGGCGCGAGGCGCCGGCGCCGCTGTGGTGATGCCGTACGTCGGCGTTGAGGCCATGAACCGGCACTTGGTCGAGATCAGCGCCGCCGTCAGCCCTGGCGCTGTCGCCTTGCTGATCATCGACGGCGCGGGCTGGCACAGGTCCAACCAGCTCGTGATCCCCGACAACATCGTGCTTCTGAAGCTGCCTCCCTATGCTCCAGAACTGAACCCAACCGAGAACATCTGGCAATACCTGCGCGCCAACGCCTTGGCGAACTCGGTCTGGGAGACCTACGAAGCCATCGTCGATGCTTGCTGCAATGCCTGGACAGCCCTCATCTCGAAGCCCGAGGTCATCACCTCAATCGGCACCCGACAATGGGCGCAGGTCAGCATTTAGGACGACTGGTATAAGAAGGCGGGTCAGGGCGGCGGCAACGGGCTACACGCGAGCGCGGTCACCCGGGCCAGCACGATCATGCGGCGGGCCGCGACGGTGGCGCCGACCGCGTGCTCGGCGGCCAGCGCCACCACCGGCAGGCTGCCAAGCGTGCGGATCAGCGCCTCGGTACCAGCCTCGGCGGCCAGCACGAACCCGGCCGACAGAGCGACACGGCGAAACAACGCCAGCGTGCCAAGCAGCCCCGGGCGCATTCCGTGCAACGCGGCGACCTCGCGCACCAGCCGGGTGCCGCGCCACGCCAGCAGCAGCGATTCGAGCGCCGGCGACGGGATCGCGGCCGTGGCGGTCGCGGCCTGGATCGCCGCCGCGCGACCAAGCGCCCGCGCCTCGCGCTGCAACGCCTCGCCCGGCCCGGCGCGCAACAGGGCGACAATCGCGTCCGGGTCGTTGGCGCCGCGCAGCGCCGGCAGCACCGCCACCCCGTCCGGCATGCGGGCCGCCCACGCCATCGCCGCCACCCGCATCGTGTCAGGATGGGCCAGCGCACGGCGAGTCGCGTCGACCGCGTCCAGCGCCGCCAACCCGGACGCCTCGCGCCAGATCGCGGCGGCCAGCAGCCCGAAGCCCAGCACCGCCACGGCCAACGTCGCCCAGCCGAGCGCCGGCGCGCGGTCGAACTGGGCGGCCACGAAATTGGCGGCAGCCAGTGCCGCGAACCCGAGCAGCAGCACGCACACGCCGGCCAACAGCAACGCCCCCGAGCCAACGCCCAGGCGCGGAGCCTTGGCTTCCTCGAGCGCGAAGTCGAGCCGGGGCGCCGGCGCCTCCTCCAGCTCGAAGCGGGGCGCCGGGCTCAAAACTTGTCGCCGATCAGCCAGAGCAGCAGCCGGTCGAGCCCGATCTGCGGCACCGGCGCATGGGTGCCGGGGCCGATCCGGGCCGGCTCGAACGACGGCAACGCCAGGAACGGGTGCGCCCAGAACTCCGGCCCGGGCGGCGTGTCGGGCACTTCGCCGGGGTAGGAGCGCCCCATCCTGCCCTCGCCCGTCACCCGGCCGCGCACGGCGCTGACCGGGTGGCCGTCGAGCGTCCACACCACATCCTCGGTGCAACGGATCGCGGCAATCGCGAACGTGCCGTCGTCGGCGTCCACACCGCACACCGCCCCCATCAGCCGCGCGAGGTTGCCGCGTTGCCGGTCGGCCACATGATCGGCCTTGCTGGCCACGAACGCCGTCCGCCCGATGCCGCCCAGCGCCGGGAGGAACGGGGCGAGCCAAGCGAACCAGGCCGGCGTCCGCGCCGCCCGCAACGCCCGGCCCACCGCGCCCAACGCCGCCGCGGCGTCGGCGAAGGCGGCCGGTCCGGCGGACAGCGCGCCCAGCAGGTCGGCCAGCACGACCAGCCGGTCGAGCCGCCCCAGCCCGGGCTCGGACAGCTCGCGCCGCACCGCCGCCTGGTAGGCCTCGTAGCGGCGGGTCAGCAACCCGTGCAGCCCGCCTGAGCCGGTGTGCGGGAACAGCGCCACCCACGGCGGCTCGGGCCCCGGTGCGGCCATCAGCATGCGGCCCGGTTGCAGCATCGACAGACCGGCGGTTCGCGCCGCCTCGATCGCGCTCCGGTAGAGCGCGCTACCCTCGGCGGCGATCGCCTCGTCGGCGCCGCAGCCGGCCGGCAACGCGGTAACGAATGTCAGGAACGGCCGCGCCGAGGGTTCGCGATCGAGCCGGGCCAGGGTGGCGGCGGACCACTGCTCGAACGATTGGCCCAGCATCGGCAGGTCGACCAGCCATTCGCCGGGATAGTCGAGCAACTCGAGCCGCAGTTGCCGTGGCGGCAGCACGCTTGCGAGACCCGGGCGCGCGATGTCGATGTCCAGTGCCAGCAGGCAGACCGCGTCCGTGCGGGCGGGCCACGCCGGCGGGTCCGACGCCAGCGCCCTCACGTGGCCGGCGACGTCGAAGCGCGGCACCGGATCGGCCCCCGCGGGGGCGGTCCGCACCGACCACGCCCGTCCCTGCAACCGCGCGGACATCGCCGGCAACGCGCCCGGCCCCGCCTGCAGGTTGGCCGCGAGCGAGGTCAGCAGCGCCGTCTTGCCGGCCCGCGCCAGCCCGGTGACGCCGATCCGCACCGTCTCGCGAACCGGCAGCCAGCCGCGTGCGGTGCTGGTGAGGTCGGCGAGCAGGGTCAGTGGCGCTCGATCAGCTCGATCTTGTAGCCGTCCGGGTCTTCCACGAACGCGATCACCGTGGTGCCGAACTTAACCGGTCCCGCCTCGCGCGTGATCTTGGCTCCGGCGGCGCGCATCTTCTCGACCGCGCCGTGGACGTCCGGCAGGCCGACCGCCAAGTGGCCAAACGCGGTGCCGATCTCGTAGTGGTCGGTGCCGTAGTTGTAGGTGAGTTCCAGCACCGTGTGGGTCGACTCCGGGCCGTAGCCCATGAACGCCAGCGTGTATTTGCCGTCCGGCACGTCGATCCGGCGTAGCTCGTCCATGCCGAACTGCTCGCGGTAGAACTTGACGCTGCGATCGAGGTCGCCGACCCGCAGCATGGTGTGCAGGTAGTTGGGCGTGGCTGGCGATTGGCTCATGAGGTCGTCTCCGTGGGATCGAGGCCGAGCAGGAACAGCCCCGCCCGGTCGGCCGCCGCGATGCTGGCCGCGCGCTCCAATAGAATGGTTCCGCCCGCCTCGAAAGCGACGCCCCGCAGCCCAGCTTCGCGCGCCCGCTCGATGGTGCGCGGGCCGATGGTCGGCAGGTCGGCGCGGCGGTCTTGCCCGGGCTTGACCACCTTGACCAGCACGCCGCCGGAGCCGGGCCGCGCCAGGCCGCCGGCGCGCGCCAGCATGGCGTCGGTGCCCTCGATCGCCTCGACCGCCAGCACGATGCCCTGCTGCACGACGCAGCCCTGGCCGACGTCGACCGACCCCAGCGCCCGCGCTACGGTTACCGCGCGCGCGATGTCGGCCATCGCGGCGGCGTCGGGGCGGATCGTGCCGAGCAAGCCGCGCGGACCGAGCGCCTCCTTGAAAATCTCGTGCGCGCCGACGACCCGAAAACCCTCGTGGGCCAGCACGCTGTGGACCGCCGCCAGCAGCCCGTCGTCACCGGCGAACGCGGCGCGCCCGACGCGGGCCAGCAGTTTGGCGCCGACCGCGTCGGGGCGCATGTCGAGGACGGACGGCCGCCGCACCGGGCCGATCAACACCACGTCGCGGCATTTCTGGTCGCGCAACACCGCCAGGATGCGGCCGGCGGCACCCATGCGAACCACGGTGTGCGGGAACGGCCGCACCACCGCCGGCTCGGCGAAACCTTCCAACGCGATGACGTAAACCTCGCGCCCGGCCGCGAGCGCCGCGTCGGCGACCCGTCCCGGCAAGGGGCCGCCGCCGGCCAGGATGCCGAGCTTGGGTTCAGCCGATGTCGTCATCCGCCTCGGCCGCGCCCGGCAACGCGGCCCGGATCAGCCCGCGCCGACTCGGGGCGTCGACGAACGCCAGCACCTCGGCGACCAGCGGCTCGTCAGCCCAGCTTTCACGCACCTGCGCCAGCCGCTCGGCATAAGTGCCGACGCCGCCGAACAGCAAGCGCACCGCACTTCTCAAAGCATGTACGCGGGGTTTTTCGTGGCCACGCCGCTTTAGCTGAACGAGGTTCAGCCCGACCAGCCGCGCCCGGTTGCCCAGCACGCTGCCAAACGGGATCACGTCCGCCTCGACGCCGGAGACGCCGCCGACCATCGCACCCGTGCCGATCCGCACGAACTGGTGCAACGCCGCCGAGCCGCCGATCACCGCGCGGTCGCCGATCTCGACGTGGCCGCCCATGACGACGTTGTTGGCCACGATCACGCCGTCGCCCAGCACGCAGTCGTGCGCGACATGGACGACCGCCATCAGCAGGCAGTCGGCGCCGACGCGGGTAACGCCACTGCCGGTCACGGTGCCACGGTGAACCGTCACGTGCTCACGCAGGATGGTGCGCGGTCCGATCTCGCACCGGGTCGGTTCGTCGCGGTATTTAAGGTCTTGCGGCGCCAGGCCGACAGTCACGAACGGGAACACGCGCACACCGGCGCCGATCGTGGTGCGGCCGTCGACGACCACGTGGCTGATCAACTCGACACCCTCGCCCAGCACCACGTCAGGACCGACGCTGCACCATGGGCCCACACGAACGCCGGCCCCGAGCGACGCGCCCGGGGCGACCAGGGCGCTCGGGTGAATCAAGCCGGCGTGCTGGCGGCGGCTGCCTGCTCGGCCGGCGTGGTGTCCATGATCATCGCGGCGTAGGTGGCCTCGGCGACCGAGACGCCGTCTACCCGGGCGATCGCGCTGAACTTGTAGACGCTGCCGCGGCTGCGTTCCTTGACGACGTGGATGCGCAGCTGGTCGCCCGGCACCACGGGCCTGCGAAACTTCGCGTGCTCGATCGACATGAAGTAGACGACGCGCCCGGCCGCCTCCGGCCCGAGGCTCTCCACCACCAGGACGGCGGCGGTCTGCGCCATCGCCTCGATGATCAGCACGCCCGGCATGACCGGATGGCCGGGGAAGTGGCCCTGGAAGAAGTTGTCGTTGAACGTGACGTTCTTGATGCCGGTCGCCGACTGGTCGTGCACGATGTCGACCATGCGGTCGATCAGCAGCATCGGGTAACGGTGCGGGATCGCGTGGGTGATGTCGCCGATGTCCAGCGTCGGGCGGGCACGGTGCGGGTTAGCCGCCACCACCTTGTCCGGCGTGCGGACCTTGACCTCGGCGTTCATTCCCTGTTCTCCGAACGCGACGCCGCCGTCTGGGACGCGAGCTTCCGGATCGCGGCGATCTGGCGATACTTGTCAGCGGCCGGAATGGCCGGTGAGCCCGCCACGGACACTCCCGCCGCGAGATCGTTCAACACACCCGCCTGCGCGCTGATGCGGGCGCCGCGCCCGATTCGCAGATGGCCGGTGAAACCGGCCTGCCCGCCGACGATGACAAAATCCTCAAGGACCGTAGACCCCGCGATGCCGACCTGCGCCACGATCACGCAGCCGCGTCCGATGCGCACGTTGTGCCCGATCATCACCAAGTTGTCGAGCCGCGAGCCGGCGCCGATCACCGTGTCCTGCGCCGACCCACGATCAATTGTCGTGTTGGCTCCAATGTGCACGTCGTCCTCGATCACCACCCGGCCGAGCTGCGGCACCGACAGATGGCCGGCCTTGGTGGTGGCGAAACCGAACCCGTCCTGGCCGAGGCGCGCGCCGGGGAACACCACGACACGCGAGCCCAGCAGCGAATGGCTGACGCTGACGTGCGAACCGATGCGGCAATCCGAACCGATCGTGACACCCCGCGCAATCGCGGCGTGCGGGCCGACGCGGGTGCGGGCACCGATGGTGACGTTGGCCCCGACCGTGGCGTAGGCCGCGATCTCGGCCGATGGATCGACCGTGGCGGTCGGGTCGATCAGCGCCGTCGAGTGCACGCCCGCGGCGGTCGGCGGTTCCGGGTAGAACAGCGCCGCGACCCGCGCCCACCCCACGTACGGCTCGGGCGTCACTAGCGCCAACGCACCGGCCGGCACCTTGTCGCGCAGGTCGGGATGGACGACGACCGCCCCGGCCACGGTCGCCTCGAGTGCCGGGATGTAGCGCCGGTTGTCGATGAAGCTGACCTGCGCCGGGCTGGCGGCCTGCAACGGTGCCACGCCGGTGAACGGCCGCTCGGGGTCGGCCACCGGCTCCGCCCCGGCGGCTTCGGCCAGGGCACGCGCCGGAAACGGTCCCGCGACGGCGAAGAAACGCGGGTCGCCACAGCTGTCCGGGCTCTGCGCCATCAACTCCGCCATGACCGGCGGCTCAGGGCGTCGCTGGAGCGGGCGTCGCTGGAGCGGATGTCGCGGGAGCGGCGGCAGGGGTCGCCGATTGCGGGGTCGCGGGCGTTGGCGCGTTGGCGGCGGTCGCGGGCTGCATCGGCGGCTCCTGACCCTCGGGCGGGATGATCACCGTCGGCGTCACCTTGTTGAGTTGGTCGGCGACCTGCTCGGTGATGTCGAACTCCTGCGTGTTGAGCGCCACCTGCGCCCGGTGCAGCACCAGGTTCATCCCGTGTGCCTCGGCCACCTGCCGGATCACCTGGACCAGCGTCCGCTCGATCTGCGCCAACGCGTATTGGGCGGCGTCCTGGATGATGCGGCCCCGCTCGCGAAACTCGCGTTGGGCGTTGGTGATGCGCTCCTGCAGCTCACGCTCGCGGACGCGGACCTGCTCGGCGTTCAGCTTCGGGCGGTCGTTGACCAAGGACTGCTGCATCTCGCGCCAAGTGGACTGTTCCTTCTGCGCATCCTCGGCGAGCTTCTGGCGCCGGCCGCTAATGGTCCGCTCCACCATCTGCGCGGAGGCCGAGGCGCGCATGACCTCGGGCACGCCGATCACGCCGATGACGGCGGCCGGCGGGGGTGGCGCCTTGGGCAGCGCCGGCAACTCGACCGGCGGCGGCAGCTGCATCTGCGCCGCCGCGGTCGCCGCGTCGGTGTTGTCGTCGGATGGCTGCGGCAGGTTCTGCGGCTGCGCGGTCTCGGTCTGGCGCGGCGGCGCGGCCGGACGCTGTGGCGGCCGGGCCGGTCGCGGCGCCGTCGCCGGCGCGCGAGGCTGCCCGGGAATAAAGAAGTCCTGGGCGTGGACCGGAACCGTGCCGGCCGCAAGCAGCAGGGCGAGCGCCGCGAGCGCCGCGTGGAGCGGAGATGACTTCAACCTGATCGACACTTAAAACCTCGTACCAAAACCGAACCGAAAAAACTGCGTCCTGTCGTAGCGCTTCTTCACCACCGCGTCGGCGAGGTCGACGTTGATCAACCCGAACGGCGTCTTCCACGACACGCCGACGCCGGCACCGACGCGCGGAGCCTTGAATTGCGACACCGGGCCGCCGCCTAGGATGTTGTTCACCTGCGACAGCGCGCCGATGTCGACAAAGGTTCGCCCGCTCAGCCCGAGGTCGGCCGAAATCGGCAGCGGAAAGCGCAGCTCGGTCGATTGCGTGTAGATGAACCGGCCACCCAGGCTGTCGCCGCCATCGATCGCGTGCGGCCCGGCGCCGCCCGACTGGAAGCCGCGCAAGTTGTCGCCGCCAAGGAAGAACCGATCGACGATCTTCTCGCGATAGCCGAGATTGAACAGGTAGCCGATGCCGCCCGACACCGCGACACTCCAGTCCTCGTCGCCGGTGATCCTCGCGAGCGGGATGAAATACGTGCCGTCGAGCTTAGTGCGAACGTAGTGGGCGTTGCCGCCGAGGCCGGCGAAGTCGGTGCCGGCCCGCAGCACGTAGCCGGTGCGCGGCTCGACCGGGCTGTCGCGGTAGTCGAGCGTCAGCGTCTGGCCGACCTGGGACAGCAAGGACGGCCCGACCTCGTCTCTGACGTAGATCGACGCGCCGGGAGCCACGTTGTAGATGTTGCGGTTGACCAGCGAGTAGGTCAGCGCCTGGCGGAGGTGGTCGCTGAACTCGTAGCCGGCGCGGACCGAGCCGCCGGTCCGTCGCTCCGAATACTGCGCGATGTTTTGGTTGTTGTTGTCGACGCGGAACAGGTCGAAGCCGGCGACGATGTTGCGGTCGAGGAAGTAGGGGTCGGTCACCGACAGGTCGAGCTCGGTCCGCCGCTGCGCCAGCACGCCGTTCACGCCGGCGTCGATCCCGGTGCCGATCAGGTTCTTCTCGCGCAGGCCGACGTTGACCAGCGCGCCCGCGTCGGTCGAGAAGCCGCCGCCCAGCGTCAGCTCGCCGGTCGCCTTCTCGTTGATGCGGGTGTCCAGCACGACGCGGTCCGGCGCCGAGCCGGGCTGGTTGGTGATGGTGGCCGAGTTGAAGTAGCCGAGGTCCTGCAGACGCTGCCGCGAACGCCGGGCGAGCGTGGCGTTATAGGCGTCGCCCTCGGCCATGCGGAACTCGCGCCGAACCACCTTGTCCTGGGTGCGCGTGTTGCCGTTGATGTCGATGCGCTCGATGTAGACGCGCGGCCCCTCGGCCACGTCGAACACCAGCTCGACCGTGTGCTTGGCCTTGTTGCGGGAGATGCGGGGCTTCACGTCGACGAAGCTGTAGCCGCGCCCCTGCACCGCGTCGGTCAGCGCCTGCGTCGTGCGTTCGACCGCGTCGCCGTCGTACCAATCGCCGGCCGCCATGTCGAGCGACGGGGTCAACGACGCGCCCTCCAGTCGCGGCAGCGTGCTGTTGATCTCGACGCGGCCGAGCCGGTAGCGCTCGCCCTCGTTCAGCGCGAACGTCACGAAGAACGCCGAGCGGTCCGGCGTCAGCTCGGCGGTGCCGCTGGTCACCTCGAAGTCGGCGTAGCCGTTCTTCAGGTAGAACCGGCGCAACAGCTCTTTGTCGAAGCTGATCCGTTCCGGGTCGTAGCTGTCCGAGCTGGACAGGAAGCGCCAGAACGCCTCCTCGCGGCTGCCGATCACCTCGTGCAGGCGGTCGGTGCCGAACGCGTAGTTGCCGACGAAGGCGATGCGGCTGATGTACGTGTCGCCGCCGTCGCGGATCTCGAACACGACGTCGACCCGGTTCTGGTCGAGCTTGATGATCTTCGGCTCGACCGTGGCGGCGAACTTACCGCGCCGGGCGTATAGGTCGAGGATGCGTTGCCGGTCCGCCTGAGCCTGCGCCGGCGTGTAGACCGCGCGTGCCCGCAACGTTAGCTCGGGGCGGAGCTGCTCGTCGGTCAGCTTGTGGTTACCCTCGAACGCGATGCGGTTGATCAGCGGGTTCTCGGCGACGCGCGCCACCAGCGTGTTGCCCTGGCGGCGCAGGTTGACGTCGGAGAACAGGCCGGTCGCGAACAGCGTCTTCAGCGACCGGTCGATGCGGTCGGGGTCGAACGGGTCGCCGGATTGGACCAGCATGTACGACCGGATCGTGCCCTCCTCGATGCGGGCGTTACCCTCGATGCGGATGTCGCCGATGGTGCCGCCGGCGATTGACGCGTCGGGGCGGCGCGGCGCGGCGCGGGGCGGGGCCGGCTTCGCAACCCCCTGTGCCGCCGCCTGCGGCGCCGGACCGATCTCGATCAGCGTTACGGAGGCCACCCCGAACGCCACGGCACGAAGGATAGCGACGCGAGCACCAGCACCAACCAAAAAGCGGTCTCCCTTAGGCGCGCCAAGCAATCCGGCTGGTCACGCGACTGCAACGACCATAGCCGCACCCCCCGGCGTGCGCTACCCGCACGCGCCGTTTTACGTGATCGGCCTTCCGGATCAGCCCCCGAGGCGGCTGGCGACCCAATGGAACACGCCCTGGCGCGCCAGGTCGTTGGCGGTGATGAAGACGAACAGCGCCAGGATCGCCGCGAAGCCCGCGCGGTATCCGTAGTCGACCACGCGCGCCGGCAACGGCCGGCCCCGCACCGCCTCGGCCGCGTAGAACATCAGGTGTCCGCCATCGAGCACCGGGATTGGAAACAGGTTCAGCAAGCCGAGGTTAACCGACAGGATCGCGATGAAGCTGACCAGGCTCGCGACGCCAAGGGCCGCGACCTGTCCAGCCGCCGACGCGATCCCGAGCGGCCCGCTCATCCCGCTGGCGCTCATCTGGCCGGTGAACACCTGCCACAGGCCATCGAGAATCGAGCCGACGATGGACCACGTCTCGGTCACGCCTGCAACGATCGCGCCGGGGACGCTCAATCGGTCGTAGCGCGTAACCTGGGACGAGATGCCGAGCGTGCCGACATGCCCTTGGCCGGTCGCACGCGGCGTCGCCGTGAGGGTCAGGTCGACGTCGCCCCGGTGAATGGCCATCGCCAGCGGCTGGTCCGGGTGGGTGGAGACGATCGCGCGCATCGCCTCGAACGTCGGGGTGGCGACGCCGTCGATCCGGTCGATCCGGTCGCCGGTCCGCAGCCCCGCGACCGCCGCCGCACTGTCCTGCACCACGTCGGCCACCACCGGCGGCTGCATCGACAGCTGCACCGGCCGACCGACGGCCACGAACAGCGCCATGAACAGCACGATCGCCAAGGCGAAATTGGCGAGCGGCCCCGCCGCGATCACGAACGCCCGCGCGGCGACGCTTTTCTCGTTGAACGTCCGGCCCGCCATCCAGCCGGCGCGGACATCCGCGCCGACGTCGCCCGGCTGCTCGCGCCCGTGCATCATGACGTAGCCGCCGAGCGGGATCCAGGACAGGCGCCACTCGGTCCCGCGCTTGTCGCGCCAGCGCATCAGCGGCTTGCCGAAGCCGATCGAGAACGCCTCGACATGGACGCCGACCCAGCGCGCGGCGAGGTAGTGGCCCAGCTCGTGAATGAACACCAGCACGCCCAACACGATCGCGAACGGCACCAGGGTCGACAGTGGCCAGGGCAGGAATGCGAACACGATGAATCCTTGAGGATTTAGACGGCGATGGGCCCGCGCCGGTCGGCGTAGCCATCACATAGGACCGCAGCACGCCGCCTGCCATCGCAATCGGCATCGATTACGTCGCCGAGCGAGCCGACCGACCGCGCGCCCGCCGCACCGAGCACCGCGGCACAGACGGCCACGATGTCGAGGAAGCCGATCCGCCGGTCTAGAAACGCCGCAACCGCGACCTCGTTGGCCGCACTCAGCAACGCGGGCGCCGTGCCGCCGGCCACCAGCGCGTCACGGGCCAGGCTCAGCGCCGGGAACCGCACCAAGTCCGGCTCGGCAAACTCGAGCCGCCCGACGCTGGCCAGATCGAGCCGTGGGGCCGCCGTCACGAGGCGCGCCGGCCAGCCCAGCGTATGGGCGATCGGCACCCGCATGTCGGGGCTGCCGAGCTGCGCGATCACCGAGCCGTCGGCGTAATGAACCAGGCCGTGCACCACCGACTGCGGATGCACCAGCACGCCGATACGCTCGCTCGCCAGGCCGAACAGGCGCGCGGCCTCGATCAGCTCCAACCCCTTGTTCATCATGGTGGCGCTGTCGATCGAGATCTTCGCTCCCATCGACCACACCGGATGTTTCAGCGCCCGCTCCGGCGTGGCGGCGCGCATCTCGTCCAGGCTCGCCGTGCGGAACGGGCCGCCCGACGCGGTCAGCGTGATGCGCTCGACCGCGGCACCGTTGCCGTCGGCCATGCTCTGGAAGATCGCGTTGTGCTCGGAGTCGACCGGCAACAGCGTCGTGCCGTGCGCGCGAACGGCGGCCAGCATGACCTCGCCGGCGCAGACCAAAGCTTCCTTGTTGGCCAACGCGACCGTGCGGCCGTGGGAGATTGCAGCCAGGGTGGCGGCCAGCCCGGCAGCCCCGGTGATCGCCGCCATCGTCCAGTCGACCGGGCGCGAGGCCGCCTCGGCGATCGCGTCCGCCCCGGCCCGCGCCTCGATGCCGCTGCCAGCCAACGCTTGCCGCAGCGCCGGGAGGCCGGATGGGTCGGCGAGCACCGCGACCTCGGCCGAGAACTGTCTCGCCTGCGACGCCAGCAGCGCCGCGTTGCGCCCGGCGACCAGCGCGCGGACGGCGAACCGCCCCGGCGCGTCGGCGATCAGGCTCAGGGTCTGGGTGCCGACGCTGCCGGTCGAGCCCAGCACGGTCACGGTCCGCCGGCTCATCGCCAGGCGTTCCACAGCGGCTCGCCCTCGCCCGCGAACCACGCCAGCAGCGCCGCCACGGGCGCTGCGATGAGCATGCCATCCAGCCGGTCGAACGCGCCGCCATGACCGGGGATCAGCCGGCCGCTGTCCTTGACGCCGGTCGCGCGCTTGATCGCACTCTCGAGCAGGTCGCCCGCCTGCGACGCCAGCGCCAGCAATCCCGCGATCGCCATCGAGGTGACATGCGGCGTGTCGCCCCGGGCCGCGACGACCAGGGCGGCGGCGGCGATGGCCACGGCGACACCGCCGACCGCGCCGCTCCAGGTCTTGCCCGGCGAGATCGTCGGCACCAGGCGCGGGCCGCCGACCGCCCGGCCGACCAGGAATGCACCGATGTCGCTGCCCCAGACGACCGCGACGACAAACAGCGTCGCCGCGCGACCCACCGTCGGGTCGGCGCGCAGGAACAGCAACGCCGCGATAGCGCAACCAATGTAGGGAACGCCCGCGAACCTCGTCGCCAGCGGCCATCGCGTGGTCAGCCCGAGCCACTCGACGGCGAGCAACGCCGCGAACACCGCCAGCAAGGCCACCCAGGGGGTGCCGCCGATCCAGACGACCGCCAGTGCCAGTGGTGCCAGCACCACGGCCGAAACCGTCCGCAGCCGCAGCTCGCGCGAGGGCCACGCCGCCATCTCAGCCGCGCCGGGCACCGAACCTCCGGTCGCGGCTGGCGAAGTCGGCCAGCGCGCTCGCCAGGTGGTCGGCGCCGAAGTCGGGCCACAGCACGTCGAGGAACACGAACTCGGCGTAGGCGCTCTCCCACAGCAGGAAGTTCGACAACCGCTGCTCGCCGCTGGTCCGCACCACTAGGTCTGGGTCGGGCAGGCCGGCGGTCGACAGCGAACCGGCGAAGCTGGCTTCGTCGATCGACGCCGGGTCGAGCGTGCCGGCCGCGACCGCGACCGCGACCGCCCGGGCGGCGGCGGCGATATCGGCGCGCCCGCCGTACGACAACGCGACCGTCAGGTTCAGCTTGCCGTTGCCGGCGGTCCGCTGCTCGGCCTCCGCGAGGCTGCCCGACAGGTCGGAGTCGAACCGGGCGCGGTCGCCGATGAACCGCAGCCGCACGCCCTCGCGCGCCAACTCGGCGACCTCGGAGCGGATGTAGTGCCGCAGCAGGCCGGTCAGGTCGAGCACCTCTTCGGCCGGCCGCCGCCAATTCTCACTGCTGAACGCGTACAGCGTCAGCCAGCCGACGCCCTGCACGCGCGCCGCCTCGATGGTTCGACGCACCGCCTGCACGCCGGCGCGGTGGCCGGCGATGCGCGGCAGGCCGCGTGCGGCGGCCCAGCGGCCGTTGCCGTCCATGATGATCGCAACGTGGCGCGCCGGGGCCGCCGTCGAGCCGAGTTCGCCGACGTCCAGCCGCAGCGCGGGTTTTAATAGCGCCACCTCAGACCTGCTTGATCTCGCGGTCCTTCTCGGCGAGCTGCTCGTCGACGCGCCTGATGTAGCCGTCGGTGAGTTTCTGGACCTCGTCGGCCCAGGTCTTGCCCTCGTCCTGGCCGATATCCTTCTTGGTCTCGGCGATCTTGATCTGCTCCATGCCGTCGCGCCGCACCCCGCGCACCGAGATCTTGCCGCCCTCGGCGTAGCGGTGCGCCGCCTTGGACAGTTCGGTGCGCCGCTCGCCCGTCAGGATCGGGATCGGCACGCGGACCAGCTGTCCGTCCGTCTGCGGGTTCAACCCGAGCCCCGCGTCGCGGATGCCGCGCTCGACCGCGCCGACCAGTGTGCGGTCCCACACCTGCACGGTCAGCATGCGCGCCTCGGGCACGGCGACGTTGGCGACCTGGGTCAGCGGCACCTCGGTCCCGTACGCCTCGACCCGCACCGGTTCCAGCAAAGCGGGACTGGCGCGGCCGGAGCGCAGGCCGGCGAACTCGCGCCGCAGCGTCTCCAGGGCACCCTCCATGCGGCGGGTGAGATCGGTCTTGAGGCTGGGAAGGTCGGTCGCCACGGTGGCACTCCTGACAGGCTGGTCGAGATGCGAGCACGCGTTATGCGCCGACAAATATGGCGAACGCTAGGCGGCGGGCGCCTGCTCGACGATGGTGGTGAACCGGCCCTCGCCGCGCATCACCTGGGCGAACGCGCCGGCGGCGTGGATGTTGAACACCAGGATCGGCAGGTTGTTCTCGCGCGCCAGGCTGATCGCCGCCGCGTCCATCACCGCCAGGTCGCGCGACAGGACCTCGTGGTAGGTGAGCTGGTCGTAGCGCTCGGCCGCAGGGTTACGGCGCGGGTCGGCGGTGTAGACGCCGTCGACTTGCGTGCCTTTGAGCAGCGCGTCGCAGCCCATCTCGGCGGCGCGCAGGGCGGCGGCGGTGTCGGTGGTGAAGAACGGGTTGCCGGTGCCGGCGGCGAAGATCACCACCCGTCCCTTCTCCATGTGCCGCATCGCGCGGCGTCGCACATATGGCTCGCAGATGCTGGGCATCGGAATCGCCGACTGCACCCGGGTCGGGATGCCAAGCTTCTCCAACGCGTTCTGCATCGCCAGCGCATTCATCACGGTGGCCAGCATGCCCATGTAGTCGGCTTGCGCGCGGTCCATGCCGCCGGCCGCCGCCGAGATGCCGCGAAAGATGTTGCCGCCGCCCAGCACGAGGCAGACCTGAACCCCGGTGGCGGCCACCGCGCCGACGTCGACCGCGATCCGGTTCACCGTGTCGACGTCGAGGCCGTAGTCGCGCTTGCCCATCAGCGCCTCGCCCGACACCTTTAGCATCACCCGCTGATAGCCGGACGCGGGCGGGGCGATCGCGCTGTCGTCGGACATGCGCGCGACGGCTAAGGCATCAGGCCGGCGGCGGCGGCGACGTCACCGGAGAAGTCGGTGGTCGGCTTATCGATTCCTTCGCCCAGGTGGTAGCGGACGAAGCCGGTGAGATCGACAGCCGACTTCTTCATCACCGCACGCACGCGGCTCTCGCCGTCATGCACCCAGACCTGCTCCAGCAGCACCACTTCCTCGTAGTATTTGCGGATGCGGCCCTCGATCATCTTCTCGATCACCGCCTCGGGCTTGCCGGACTGGCGCGCCTGCTCGGTCAGGATCGCCCGCTCGCGCTCCAGCGCGGCTGGATCGACCGCGTCGACGTCGAGCGCCTCGGGCCGGGTGGCGGCGACGTGCATGCCGACCTGCCGCCCCAGCGTCTCGAGCGCCTCGAGTTCGCTGGCACCTTCGACGCCCACCAGCACGCCGATCTTGCCGAGGCCGGGCTTGACCGCCTGGTGCATGTAGGTCGCGACCACGCCCTTACTGACCCGCAGCACCTTGGCACGGCGGATGTTCATGTTCTCGCCGATGGTGGCGACCATCTGCACCAGTTCCTCGGCGACCGTCCGGTCACTGCCCGGGAATGGCGCCGCCTTGATCGCGTCGAGGTCGTCGCCGACCTCGAGAGCCACCTCGGCGACGTGGGCGACGAACGACTGGAACGTCTCGTTGCGCGCGACGAAATCGGTCTCGGCGTTGACCTCGACCATCGCCGCTGCGTGCGCCCGCGACACCACGCCGACCAGTCCTTCGGCGGCGACGCGGCCAGACTTCTTGGCGGCCGCCGACAGACCCTTCTTGCGGAGCCAATCGACCGCCACCTCGATGTCGGCGTCGCTCTCGGTCAGCGCCTTCTTACAGTCCATCATGCCGGCCCCCGTGCGGTCGCGCAGGGATTTCACGAGGCTCGGGGTGATCTCGGCCATAACAGGTTCTCCGGTCAGGCGGCGGCGATGGCGGGGGCCGCTTCGATCACCGGCTCCGCCGTTGTCAGTCCGGGCGCCGGGTTCTCCGGCGGCAGGTCCTCGGCGGCGCCCATGTCGCGGCCGCTCGCCACCATCTCGGCGCTGATGCCGTCGAGCACGGCGCCGGCCACCAAGTCGCAATACATGGTGATCGCGCGGATCGCGTCGTCGTTGCCGGGGATCGGGAACGTGACGCCGGTCGGGTCGGAGTTGCTGTCGAGCACGGCCACCACCGGAATGCCGAGCTTGGTCGCCTCCTCGACGGCCAGCTTTTCCTTGTTGGTGTCAATGATGAACAGGATGTCCGGCAGGCCGCCCATGTCGCGGATGCCGCCCAGCGCGCGCTCCAGCTTCTCGCGGTCGCGGGTGATGTCGAGCACCTCTTTCTTGGTCAGGCCCGCCGTGTCGCCGGCCAGCATCTCGTCGATCTGGCGCAGCCGCTTGATGCTGCCGGTGATGGTCTTCCAGTTGGTCAGCATGCCGCCGAGCCAGCGGTGGTTGACATAGTATTGGCCGCAGCGCTGGGCCGCCTCGGCGACATACTCGGCGGCCGCGCGCTTGGTGCCGACGAACAGCACGCGCCCGCCGGCGGCGGTGACATCGCGCACGGCGCGGAGCGCGCGGTCGAGCAACGGCACCGTCTGCTGCAGGTCGATGATGTGGACCTGGTTGCGGATGCCGAAGAGATACGGCTCCATGCGCGGGTTCCAGCGCCGCGTGTGGTGGCCGAAGTGGACGCCGGCCTCGAGCAGCTGGCGCAGTGAAAAATCGGGCATCGCCATCGGCGTGCTCCCTTCCAAGTGTCCGGTTGTGCCTCCGCGGAGCCTGGTCTTGCGACACCGAACCCAGGCTGCCGTGTTCGGCAGTCCGGAAAGGCGCCCCGCGTGTGAATTACCGCCGGGACCGTCCCAGCAGCGCGGTGGGTATGCCGCACCTCACTTGTGCGCGCAAGCCGGGCGCTGTTCCCAACTCCGCCGGACCGCGACGATGGCGACGTCGAGTGTCGACGCCGCGACGCAGATCTCGTCCTTTGAAAACGGCTCGCGCCCGCTATCATCGGCCTCGCTACTGGCGGTAGACGGCCACGTCGGTGCCGCTCGCGCCTACCGCGCAGCAAAAACTAGGGAGTGGCGCCTGATAGCCCGGAGTTGGCCCCGGCCGGTGAACCTGGCGACACCTGCGGACCGGTGAACGCGTTCGCGCCGCCGCCTGTCGTGCCGCTTGCCGCCGACGACACTGCGCTGGGCGCGCTGCTGCTGATGCCCGACGCGGGCTTGCCCGTCATGTTGCCGCATGCCGATAGCGCAAATGGTGCGCCGATCAGCAACATCCACAAACCTGCTTTCTTCATTCTGGCTTCCCACTGTTCTTGACGTCATAGGTAAGTTCGAACGCGCGTCTAAAGTTTCAGTGATCCGGCAGTTCGGCGAGAACCGGTCGTGCCAAGCCCGGCGTGACGGGCCCGGCGATCACCGGGGTGGAGGCTGCGGCACCAGGTTGAGATTCTGGCCGGCCGGCGTCCCGGGCGAGATCTGCTGCTTGGTGAAGGCGTTCTCGCCGCCGCCGGTGGTGCCGCCCGCCGCCGACGACACGGCGTTCGGGGCGCTGCTGTTGATCCCCGACACCGGCTTGCCGGTCGGCTGGCCGCAGGCCGATAGACCCAGCGCCGTCGCGGTCAGCAGCGTCAGTAAGGTCGTTTGTTTCATCGTTGGCCTCCCTTTATGGCCAAGACGCCACCATGGCCGTCATTCGCCGTCAAGGCGCATCCGCCAGATCGGCAGCAGCCCGCCCGGATTGACACCGGCTGTGTCTATTCTGAAGCCGTGCCGCCGATAGAACGCGACCGCGCGCGGGTTGTCCTGGTTGACGTCGAGCCAAAGCGCGTCGCCGCAGCACCGCTTGGCCCAATCCATCAACGCCTCGGCGACGCCCGTCCCCCACGCTGCCGGGTCGACCGCGAGCTGGTCGAGTTCGCCTGAGGCCGGCCACAGGAGGATGAACCCCGAGGCTGGATCGTCCGCCACCATGATCGCTGCGTGTTTGGCGCGCGCCTGTTCCAGGTGGTTCAGCAGCCATGGCCGGCGGGCCTCAAAATTGAACTGCGGCATGGTCAGGTTCCACGCGCGAACCCAAAAGTCGGCGACCGCGTCGGTGTCGGCCGCGACGAACGGCCGCAGCGACGTCACTCCACGTCGACCCGCTGCACGCCCATGTGCGATTTGATCGCCTGCGCCAGGCGCGGGCTGGTGTTCCAGCCGCCAGGCAGCCGCACCAGCGCCTCCGGCGCGCCCGGGTCGCCGAAGCGGGGGATCAGCCGCACCACGCCGCGTCCCGGCCCCTCGCGCTCCAGCATCGCCTTGATGTGCTCGACCGCCTCGAACCGGTCGAGCCACACCCGCAGGCCGCCCGCCGCCTTGGCCGCCGCCGCGTCGAGCGCCGTGACGTCGAGTGCGGTGATGCGCACCGCCTCGCCCTCCGTCTTCAGCTCGGCGCCGATCAGCAGCGCCTGCCCCACCGTCAGCAGTGCCCGGCTGCGGGACAGCACCTCGCTGAACAGCGTCACCTCGTAGCTGCCGGCGGCGTCGGACAGCCGCACCCACGCCATCCGGCTGCCCTTCTGCGTCGTCCGCTCCTTGGTCGCGACCAGGATGCCAGCGAGTTTGGCGCGCCCGACGCCGGCCCGCGCCTGCGCCTCGATCTGCGCCGAGCCGACCACGCCGATCTTGCGCAGCACCGGGGCGTAGGCGTCCAACGGGTGCGCGGTGAGGTGGAAGCCGACCGCCTCCGCCTCGGCGGCCAAGCGGTCGAGCTCGGGCCAGTCGGCCACGTCCGGCACGCGCAACGGCTCGGGGACGGAGGCTCCGAACAGCGCCACCTGGTTCGACGTCCGCGCCTCGGCGGCGCTCTGCGCGCGCTTGACGACCAGGTCGGCGGCGGCGAACGCCCGCGCACGGTTCGGCTCCAACGCGTCGAGCGCGCCGGCGCGGGCCAGGCTTTCGAGCTGCATCTTGTTGAGCTGCTTCGGATCGACCCGTGCGGCGAGGTCGGCCAACGACGCGAACGGCTTGCCGCCCCGCGCCTCGACCAGCGCCTCCATGGCCGCCTTGCCGACCCGCTTGACCGCCGCCAGCGCGTAGCGGATCGCGACGCCGCCCGAGGTGTCCTCCAGCGAGAAGTCGGCGGCGCTGCGGTTGATGTCGGGTGGCAGGATCGAGATGCCGGCGCGGGCGCAATCCTGGCGCAGCGACGCCAACCGGTCGGTGTTGGCGATGCCGAGGGACAGGCAGGCGGCGAGGAACGCCTCGGGGTGGTTCGCCTTCAGCCACGCCGTCTGGTAGGCGACCAGCGCGTAGGCGGCGGCGTGGGATTTGTTAAAACCGTAGTCGGCGAACTTGGCCATGAGGTCGAACACCTCCTCGGCCTTGGCGGGGGTGATGCCGCGCGCGGTGGCGCCGTCGGTAAAATTCTTGCGCTGGGCGTCCATCTCGGAGCGAATCTTCTTGCCCATCGCGCGGCGCAGCAGGTCGGCGCTGGCCAGGCTATAGCCCGCCATCGACTGCGCGATCTGCATCACCTGCTCCTGGTAGACCATGATGCCGTAGGTCTCGCCGAGGATTTGCTGCAGGCTCGGGTGCGGCGGCACCCACGCCTCGCCGTGCTTTCGCCGGCAATAGTCGGGGATGTTGGCCATCGGGCCGGGGCGGTACAGGGCGACGCCGGCGATCAGGTCCTCGAAGCGGTCGGGGCGCATCTGGCGCAGCACGTCGCGCATGCCAGGCGACTCAAACTGGAACACGCCGCCCGCGTCGCCGCGCGCCAGCATCGCGTAGGTCGCCTCGTCGTCCAGCGGCAGGCGGTCGAGGTCCACGTCGATGCCGCGCGCCCGCAGATAGCCGACCGCGCGTTTGAGGATGGTGAGCGTGGTGAGGCCGAGGAAGTCGAATTTCACCAGCCCCGCCTGCTCGACGTATTTCATCGAGAACTGCGTCACCAGCGCGTCCGACTTCACGTCGCGGTAGACCGGCACGAGGTCGACCAGCGCCCGGTCGCCGATCACCACGCCGGCCGCGTGGGTGCTGGCATGGCGATACAGGCCCTCCAGTTGCAGCGCGATCTCCAGCAGCCGGCGCACCGCCTCGTCGTCGGCGCGCATCGCCTGCAGGCGGGGCTCGCCGTCGATCGCCTGCTGCAAGGTGACCGGCTTGGCCGGGTTGTTCGGGATCAGCTCGGCGACGCGGTTGACCTGGCCGAACGGCATCGCCAGCACGCGGCCGACGTCGCGCACGGCGGCGCGGGCCTGCAGCTTGCCGAAGGTGATGATTTGGGCCACCCGGTCGGCGCCGTACTCGCGGCGCACATATTGGATCACCTCGTCGCGGCGGTCCTGGCAGAAGTCGATGTCGAAGTCGGGCATCGACACGCGCTCAGGGTTGAGGAACCGCTCGAACAGCAGCCCCCACGGTAGCGGGTCGATGTCGGTGATGGTCAGCGCCCAGGCCGCGACCGATCCGGCGCCGGAGCCGCGCCCGGGGCCGACCGGGATGTCCTGCGCCTTGGCCCACTGGATGAAGTCGGCGACGATCAGGAAATAGCCGGGAAAGCCCATCCCCTCGATCACGCCGAGCTCGAAGTCCATGCGCTCGGCGTAGGTGACGCGGGTCGCCACGTCCGCGTGGGCGGCGTCCATGCGTAGCGCCAGACCCTCGACCGCCATCGCGCGGAGCGTTTCCGCCTCGGTCTGCCCCAGCCGCACCTTGGGGCACGCCGGCAGCAGGGGCTTCCTGGTTTCCGCCATCACCGCACAGCGACGGGCGATCGCCAGCGTGTTGTCGCAGGCCTCCGGCAGGTCGGAGAACAGCGCGCGCATGTCGGCCGCCGGCTTGAACCACGCCTCGGGGCTGACCCGGCGGCGGTCCGGCTCGGCCATCGTGCGGCCCTCGGCGATGCACAGCAGCGCGTCATGGGCGAGGTGCATGGCCGGCGTCGCGAAGAACACCTCGTTGGTCGCCACCAGCGGCAGGCCCATCGTGTCGGCCAGCGCGATCATGCGCGGCTCCACCGCCGCCTCGTGCGCCAGGCCGAGCCGGTGCAGCTCGACGGCCAGCCGGTCGCCGAAGATGTCCGCCAGCGTCGCCAGCAGGCGCCGCGCCTCGGCGTCCTGGCCGTCGCGCAGCAGCCGAAACAGCGGGCCGGAGCCTCCGCCGGTCAGCAGGATCAGGCCCTCGGCATAGGCCCCCAGAAGGTCGATGGAGACCTGCGGCCTCAGCCCGGGCTCGGTGTCGAGGAAGCCGCGGCTGGACAGCCGTTGCAGGTTGGCGAACCCGGCCGCGTTCTGCGACAGCAGCAGCACCGGGTCGGGGTCGAGCCGCACGCCGTCGGTGCGCGAGATCGCGACCTGGCAGCCGACGATCGGCTGCACGCCCCGTGACGCGCATGCCTGGCTGAATTCCAACGCCCCAAACAAGTTGGCGGTGTCACCGATCGCGACCGCCGGCATCTTGGCCGCCGCCGCCAGCGCCGCGAGCTTGTCGGCCTTGATGGCCCCCTCACTCAGGGAATAGCTGCTGTGGCAGCGGAGGTGGACGAAGGACGACTCGGCGTTCATGCCCCGACTATATGGGTTCGCAACGTAGGGCGATGAGGCGCTGGTTCAGTAATACTCGGGTCGGTCGATATCCGAGATGAGGTCCCGCTCTCTCGGCTCCCATCCAAGAACCGTCCTGGTTCGCTCGCTGGAAGCCGGTCCGTTGCCCGCCACGAACATCGCCAAGCCGCCGAAATGCGACTCGGCCTGTTCGGGCGTCAGGGACGTCGCGGGCACGCCGACCCCCCGGCCGATCGCCTCGGCGACCAGCCTGAACGGCACGCCTGCCTCGGCGGTGGCGTGGAACGCCTCGTTCCGGGCACCCCGTTCGAGAGCGAGGCGGAAGACCCGCGCGGCATCCAGCCGGTGCACGGATGGCCAGAGATTTTGTCCGTCTCCGACATAGGCGGAAACGCCCCTCTCGCGGGCCACGGCGGCAAGCATGGGAACGAAGCCATGGCGTTCCCCGACGCCGTGGACCGAGCGCGGGAGGCGGACCACGGAGACCCGTAACCCGCGCTCGGCGAGCGCGAACGCGGACTGCTCCGACACGCGCGGGAACGCGGGGATGATGGGCGGCCTCGCGTCTTCCGTGAACGTCTCCCCGGGAGGCAACGGGCCAAGTCCGCTCGTCACGACGATGGGTCGGTCCGAACCGGCGAACACCTCCCCGAAAGTCTCGATCGCCTCGCGGTCCTCTTCGACTAACTCCATGATCTTCGAAAAATCGAGACCGAATGCCGTGTGGATGACGCCGTCGGCGTCGCCGGCCCCCGCCCGGATCACGTCCAGATCGCGCAGCGAGCCCAGTAGCGGCGTCGCACCTGCGCCGGCAAGCGCCTCGCCCTTCTCCTTCGAGCGCACCAGGCCGACGACCGAGTGGCCTGCATCGAGCAGCTCTCGGACCACAGCCGATCCGACCCAGCCGTTCGCTCCCGTCAGGAACACACGCATGCTACCCTCCTTGATCATGTCCGGCGTAGACGTGCTAACGACGCCGCGTCAGTGACTGACATAATCGTATTGTCAGACACTGACAAGATAGAAGGTGGCTGGTGGCAAAGAACGAGGACGATGTGCACGCTCGCCTGCAACGGACGGCGCTAGAACTGTTCCGCGAGCGCGGCTACGACCGGACCACCGCCGCCGAAATTGCCGCGCGGGCCGGTGTCACGGAGCGGACCTTCTTCCGTCACTTCCCGGACAAGCGGGAGGTGCTGTTTGATGGCGAGGCCATTTTGCGAGCCGCCCTGACGGCCTCGATTGCCGACGCGCCCGCAGGGCTCAGGGAGCTCGACACACTGTTCCGGGCATTCCGGTCGGTCCTACCGACGCTCGAGGACAACCGGCCATTCTCGAAGCCACGCCACGAGGTCATCTCGCGCACACCCGCGCTGCACGAGCGCGAGATGGCGAAGATGGCCGGTTTGGCCGACGCTCTAGCCGCCGCGTTACGCGCGCGCGGTGTCGCGGACCTGCGGGCCATTCTGGCGGCTCGGACCGGCATGTCCGCCTTCGCGCACGCGACGGTCTGCTGGCTCGATGATCCCGAGCCAAGTCTCGGCGAGCGTCTCGATCTCGCCTTTCGCGAGTTACAAGGCTTGTGGATCGAAGCCGCTCGCTGACCGGCGGGTCGGCTAGGTCCACCCGCCATCGGCGGTCAGTCAATCCATGGGCGAATCGGATCGACCGCCGCAGAGCGCGTCAGTCGTCGAGGTTGTAGTTCGGGTGCGACAGTCTTTCGGCGAACGCCGTCGGGAGGCGCACCTTGCTCTCGCCCGGGTAGGCCCGCTTCCACTCCGTCGCCTCGTACCAGTCCAGGTGGTTGAGGACGTACGGGTCGACCAGGTCGGGCTTGTTCGTCTTGCCCGCGAACATCTTCGACTTGGCCTTCATCCAGACCGCCCCGAGGCTGTTGGCCGGCAGCTGGTTGGCCGCAGCGGTGGTTTTGACCCCCATGTCCAGCGGCACCTGATTCGGCAGATGCGAATACGGCGTGAAATCCGGCTTGTCGGTAAAGTCGGTGCGCATCGGGGACGCCACCAGGTCAAACTGGTTTAGCGGGGGAAGCCCGAGGATCTGCTCGATCGTGCGGGTCATGTTGACCTGCGTGTAGATCGTGTGGTCGGTCTTGCCGTACTGCACCGCGTATGGGCTGACCACGAAGCCGGGGCTGCGATGGCCGTCGACGTGGTCGACGCCGTCTTGCGCGTCGTCCTCCTCCATGAAGATCGCCGACGAGTTCCAGACGCTGCTGTGGCTGATCGTGTCGATGATCCGTCCCACAGCGAGGTCGTTGTCGGCTTGCTCGGCATGGACCGACGGCGGGCCGCCGGTATGGTCGTCCATCACCCATAGGATGCTCAGCGCCGGCACGTTGCCGTTCGCCAGGTCCTTGTTGAAGTCCTGCAGCCAGATGTCGACGCGGAACTGGTCAGGAATATTGACGTCGAATTGTGGGAAGTTCTTGACGAGCAGATTGGAGACTGATGGGACCGAGGACGAAACGCCGACCGCGTTCTGGTATTTCAGCGTCGGCTCGGCGCCGCTCTCGAAGGCCTTCGTGTCGTCGTAGAACTGCGACCAGGTCGGGTGACCCAGCGGAGTGGTGAACGTCTCGTTCTCGGAATACTCGCCGTAAAGCTTGACCGGCAGGTGCGCGGCGACCGCCTCGGACCATAGGAAGCCCTTCTTCAGGTAGGCGAGCGAGTCGCCGGCGTTGCCGCCCGGATAGCTCCGCACCCAATCCGGGGATTGGATGTCGTCCGCGTAGGGCGCCATCGCCTCAGTGATCCACTGGTGTCCGTCGGCGGACTGGCGAGCCGGATCATAGAAGTTGTCGAGCAGCGGGAAGCGCTGCACCAACGCATGCGCGTTGGGCGTGTCCTTGCCGCCGAAGATCGCCAGCGACGGATCGCCGTTCCCGGCCGCGACGTCGCCAAGGACCTGGTCGTAGGTCCGGTTCTCGCGGATGATCAGGAAAACGTGCTTGATGAGCGACGGCTCGCCGATATGGGCGGGGATCGCCACCGGCGTCGCCGCCTGATCGGCGTTGCCCGCGGAGTCGATGTTCGCCTGCAGGTCCCAGTGGTTGTTGTGCCTGACCTGCTCCGTGTAGTCCTCGAGCCGGGACGACAAACCTTTAAGCGGGATCAGGCTGACCGTACCGGTGTCCTGGTGCGAGTTGTAGCTGGTCAGGCCTTCCGCGGTGCCCAGTGTGCCGCGCGTGCCGGTGCCCTTGTCATTGGCCACGACCAACTGGTTGGTGGCCTCGTCGATCACGACCGAGCCGGGCGCGAACCCGACCGGGATCAGGCCGAGCACCGGCTTGTGCGTTCCGCCGCTAAGATCGACGACCGCGATCGCGTTGGCGTTGTAGAGGGCGACGTACGCGATGCCGTGGTGTGCATCGACGGCCATCGCGTTCGGCGCCGCGCCATAGGCCGGCCCCTGGCCTGGGGTCACCAATGGCAGCCTGAGGTCGATCGTGCGCACCACCCGGCTGATCTGGGTGTCGATGACGGAGATCGTGTCGTCGTAGGTGTTCGACACGAGCAGGTAGGGCCCGAACATCGCCATCCCGGTCGGATGCGTTCCGGTCGGGATGGTGGCGACGACCTTGTGGTTGTTCAGATCGACGGCGGACACGGTGCCGGTCACGGCGAAGCCGTCCACCTTGTCGGCTACGATCGGCGTGCCCGCCGAGAGAACCTGGAAGTCCGTCTCCTTCGCGGCCCGCCCGCCTTCGTTGCTGACATAGGCGATGTTGCGGTCCAACAAGATGCTGTTCGGCGCGTTGCCGACGCGGACCTCGTTGAGCACGCTCGGCAGCTTCGTGGTCAGGTCGATCGTCGCAAGGGTGTTGTTGTTGTTCAGCAGCGCATAGGCGGTCTTGCCCTTAGCCGAGAACGCGACACCGCCGGGATAGGACGTGGTGGGCGTGTACAGCGTGCCGCACGGCACCCCGTAGTCACCGATCGGGCTGTTCGGGAAGCACTTGATGAACGACGTGTTGGGCGGCACGGAGACGTGGGCGGAGTCGGTCAACAGGCCGTTCTTCGCGACCTTGGCGACGGTCACGTAGCTGCTGTCCTGGCTCAGCATGAGGGAGTTGCCATCGGCGGAATAGGCGATGCCACCGTAGCTGCCGGTCTTGTCCTTGAACGGCAGATAGGTCTGCAGAACCAGGCCGGTCTTGGTGTCGAACACCTCCACCGGCGCCGCGGCGCCCATTGTGAGAACGGCCGCCGTGTGGCTGTTCGGTCGCGGGTTGACCGCGACGGCCTTGGCGCGGTTCTGCATCCCGAGGTCGACCTGAATGCCGGCCGGCGTGATGATCTGGCCGCTGCCGACGACGATGGAGCCATTACGCCGGGGGCCGACTTCGTAGGTCGGGAACTCGGGCGGGGCGGCGATCGCCGGGGCGGCAAGCCCCATCGCCAGGAGACCCGAAAGCGGGCGCAGGCGTTTTGCTCGCGACATCTTTCTATCCTTCTACGTGGTCGAGCACACCGGTCCCAGTTCGCTCCAAGCAGGTCACCCTGATGTGGAAAGACTGGCTGTGCACATCGTCACATTACCCAATCGACGTTACCGCCTGGGTGACAAAGCCATGACGTATGGATGTGATCCGGTACGGTTCGATCGGACCGCAGGGAGGTCCGGGCCGGATGCGGACGTGCCTATGCAATAGGCTCCAGCAGCGCGCGCAACGAGCCAAGCCAGGGCTCGTAGCGTCGCCACCGTTGCACGGCGTCCCGGTAGATCGGCTGCCGCGCCTGCCACCGGCTTGGCGTCCTCACGCGGCGCGGATTGAGCTCGGGGCGGAGGCAGGCGTCATTCCACGGCAGGCGACATCCCTCGATGATCCGGCGGATCTCCGGCTCGGGCGCGCTCGTCAGAGCCTCATAGTCGACCTCGATGTAGCGGTCCGCCGGCAGCACCTCCCGCCAGTGCTCGGTCAGGCGTCGGTAGCTCCGGAAGTAGTCGACCAGTTCGGCGCCGCCAGTCGGAAAGGCGAGGCGCGGGTTGAAGTGGGTCTGGTGGATCGACAGGGCCGTATCGATCGCGGCGCGCCGGCAATGGATGATCGTCGCGTTCGGCAACGCCCGATGGATCAGCCCGGCCCAGAGAAAGTTGAACGGCATCTTGTCGGTGACGCGCGCGGCCGCCGGGCCTTTCACGCGCAGCAACGCGAGATAGTCCGCCGCCGCCTGGGCCAGCGACGACGGTTCCATCCGCGCCGGGTTGGCGTGCAGCAACGCGGCCCCGCGCTCGTTCCAATAGTTCAGCTCGCCGGCGGCCTCGACCGCAGGATGGCTGGAGACAATCTGCTCCGTAAGCGTCGTGCCGGACCGCGGCATGCCGATAATCAGCACCGGCGTCGCGTCGCCGTCGTCGCGGGCCGGCAGCTCGATCGCGGGTGAGAACCGACCGATCAGGCGGCCGACCTGGCGGTCGAATTCAGCGGAGTCGAACGGCATCAGGCCACGACGGACCGTGTCGGCGGCATCGAATTGGCGCATTGCCGACGCGGGGTCGCCAAGGTCGTCAGCCGTCTTGCCGAGTGCCAGATGCACCCGGATCCGTTGCTCCACGTCCAGTCCAGGCGTGACGAGCGCGGCTTCCATCCTGGGCAGCAGATCGGCGTCGGCCGACGTCATCCGGCGGCAGCGCACCAGGTCGTAGTAGGTCCCCGCCATCAACGGCCCGGCGGCAATCGCACGCGTAAAGCACTGGCGAGCCTCGTCGAAGCAGCCGGCGTCGGCGAGCAGGTTGCCCAGAAGATCCTGCGCGATGGCGTTCGCCGGGTCACGGGCAAGCAGCTGGCGCAGCACCTTCTCCGCCTCAGGTTCGCGCTCCTCGGCCAGCAGCGCCCGCGCCTCGCCGAGACGGCCGAAACTGGTCCGCCGGCCCGTCGTCGCCGCGCGGCGAAAGCAGCCGATGGCCTCCTCGCGGTGGCCCAGCAGGAACACCAGCGAGCCGGCCCGATACCAGGCTTCGGTGAGCGACGGCAGCAGTTCGGTGGCGCGATCGTAAGCCACGATCGCGCCCCGGGCATCGCCGAGACGCTCCAGGGCTAGACCCAGCCGAAAGTGGGCGTCGGTGTAGCCAGGGGCAATCGCGACGGCTTCCCGGAACGCGGCAATCGAGCGGGGCAATTCGCCGATCTCGAGACAGGCAAGGCCAAGATCATGCCAGACCGTCGGATTGGTCGGTTGCCGGGCAGCCGCCTCGCGCAACGGACCAACCGCTCGATCCGGTCTGCCTGCCTTCAGATGCTGAACGGCTCGGGTGAGCGACGAGGCGGCATGCGACGTGTCGATCGACATGGCCTGACGTCTACACCGGCATGACGCGACCGTCGTGCAGCGTCACGATGCGGTCCATCCGCCGCGCCAGCTCCGGGTTGTGAGTTGCGACCAGCGCCGCCAGCCCGTGTTCGCGCACGCTGGCCATGAGCTCTACAAACACCGTGTCGGCAGTGGCGACGTCGAGGTTGCCGGTCGGCTCGTCGGCCAGCAGTACCGCCGGCTGGTTGGCCAGCGCGCGCGCGATCGCGACGCGCTGTTGCTCGCCGCCGGACAGCAATCCGGGGAGCTGCCTCTTGCGCGCGGCCAGGCCGAACGCGTCGAGCAACACGTCCGCCCGCGCCTCCGCCTCGCGTCTCGGCTTGCCGGCGATCAGCTGCGGCAACACCACGTTCTCGCGCGCCGAAAACTCGCCGAGGAGATGGTGGAACTGGTAGACGAACCCGACCGCGTCGCGCCGCATCGCCGTCCGGCCACGATCGTCGAGTGTCGCGCAGTCGCGGCCGCGCAGCAGGATCTGGCCCGCGTCGGGGCGCTCCAGCAGCCCGGCCAGATGCAGCAGCGTCGACTTGCCGGTGCCGGACGGAGCCACCAGCGCCACGATCTCGCCAGCGCGCACCACGAGGTCGCAGCCGGTCAGCACGTGCAGCACGCCGGCCCCGGAGCGAAAACTGCGCTTGACCCCGCGCAGCTCCAGCGCCGGCTCATTCATGTCTTAGCGCTTGGATCGGGTCGGTGCGCGCCGCCCGCCAGCTCGGGTAGATGGTCGCCAGCAGCGACAGGCCGATCGCCATCAGCGTCACCTGCCCCACCTCGTTCCAGTCGACCTTGGCAGGCAACTGGCTGAGGAAATAGATTTCCGGGCTGAACAGGTTGGTGCCGGTCAGGCCTTCGAGCAGGTGGCGGATATGCTCGATGTTGACGCAGAACAGGATGCCGAGCACCGAGCCGAGCACGGTGCCGGAGACGCCGACGAACGCGCCGCACATCACGAATATCCGCAGCACGGCGCCGGACGACGCGCCGATCGTCCGCAGCACCGCGATGTCGCGCGTCTTGTCCTTGACCATCATGATCAGGCTCGAGACGACGTTGAACGCGGCGACCACGATGATCAGCGTGAGGATCAGGAACATTACCGCGCTCTCGGTCTTGACCGCGTTGAACAGGCTGCTGTCGCTCTGCGTCCAGTCGAAGATGCGCGCGGCCTGCGGCATGTCGCGCAGCGCCGTCCGGATGCCCAGCGTCACCGGCCCGACCCGGTCGGGATCGCGGGTCACGATTTCGATCTGCGTCACCCCGTCGCGGGCCTTGAAGAACACCTGGGCGGCGTCGAGCGGCAGGTAGACGAGCGCCTGGTCCGCCTCGTTGAAACCGACTGAGAACACGGCGACGACGGTGTAGGCGCGGATGCGCGGCACGCTGCCGAACGCGGTGGCCGAGCCCTGCGGCGACAGCAGGGTGATGCGGTCGCCGACGTGGAGGTGCAGCGTCTGGGCCAGGCCGACGCCGATCGCCGCCGCGTCGTTGCCGTCGAACTGGTCGAGCGAGCCGGCCAGCAGGTGGTCCGAGACGATGTGCAGCGAGCGCAGGTCGTCGCGCCGCATCCCGCGCACGTCACCGCCGACCGCACCGCCCGCGTCGGTCGTGAGCAGCGCCTGGCCCTCGACGATCGGGTAGGCGGCGGTGACGCCCGCCACGCCCCGCACCTTGGCCAGGATCGCGTCGAAGTCGTGCAGCGGCTCGTTGGTCGCGACGATGCCGATGTCGCCCTTTAGGCCCAGGATGCGGCCGAGCAGTTCGCCGCGGAAGCCGTTCATCACCGACATGACGACAATCAGCGTGCCAACGCCGAGCGCGATGCCGATCAGCGAGAAAACGGCGATGATGGAGACGAACCGCTCGCCTCGCCGCGCACGCAGATAGCGGCCGGCGACGGCGCGCTCGAAGGGACCGAACATGGCGCTGTCGTCCGCCGGGGCGGGGTTGGCGTCAAGCCTCGCGGGAGGCGAACAGGCGGTCGTCCCAGATCAGCGGCTCGGGGCTAGACTGCACAATCGACGCCGACAGTGGATGGTCAGGATTGACGATGTAGTTGCACTCGCGAGGAACGACGACGGATGGCACGCGAAGAATGGCAGTCCGCTTCGAGCGCAGCCACTCACTCCCATGATATCGGACAGCATTCCGATCTTTGTCGCCCCATCCGAGGGGCGGGCGGATGAACGCGTCCTCCACCGCCATCTCTGGCGGGATGTCGGCGGAGACCAATAACGTGTCTTCAAGCGACGCGTCCTGAGCCAGTCGCTCAAGCATCGCCAGCGACAAGGCACCGGCGGCATAGATTGCCGGCAAACCAGTCTTATTCCACCTGCCACCTAATCTCGCGGCCCCCACGCCGCTCCACACCGGATGCTTGATCGTTCCCAGACGGTAGATGAGCAACCGGTTAGACCGGAAGGGAATACTCGATGTCGTTGAGCATCTGTTCGACCTCGCGAGCACCCAGATCGGTCGACGCGACATCGATGGGTGGCCGGTGCCCGAACAGCATGTGAGGCTGTGTGAGCCAGCGTTGCGCCTCAGCCGGACTCCCCAACGCCCCGATCGTCATCGCCGTCACCCGCGCCAGGCGTTCCGCCCGCTCCCCGGCCTCGGGAGACAGGGTCACCCGCCGCTTCATCGTCGCTGGAGAGGCGACCAAACCCATCACTCGCTTGCGAATGCTAGCGTCTTCTGGCGCCACCGACCTCGCGACGTTGCGGGCAACTGCGATTGGCAACCCGTGCGCGATCGCCGTCTGTAGATCGGTCAATGCGTTGGTGCCCAGGTGCATCAGCTGTTGCCCACCCATCACCTCGACCACGCGGGCCACATCTGTCGGATACATATCTGGTGACCTCATCTAAGCCAGGAAAGTGAGCTCAGGTGATTACCCTAGCACGGACTGTTTCATGACGCGGCTAAGCGCGTCCTCCGGCGACAGCTCCGTCTTGTCCGGGCTGCCGCGTCGCCGCAGCTCCACCTTGCCCTGTGCGGCGCCGCGCGGGCCGACGACGATCTGCCACGGGTGACCCATCAGGTCGGCGTCGGCGAACTTTACCCCCGCCCGGTCGTCGCGATCGTCGTACAGCGCCGCCTGACCCAGCTTCGCGTACAGCGCCTCGCACGCCGCGTCGCATGCCGCGTCGCCGACCTTGAGGTTCAGGATCACCGCCCGGAACGGCGCCACGCTTTCCGGCCAGATGATCCCCGCCTCGTCGTGGCTCGCCTCGATCAGCGCGCCGACCAGCCGGGAGACGCCGATGCCGTAGCTGCCCATGTGCGGCACCACCGCAGCACCATCGCGTCCGGCGACCGACAAGCCCATCGGCTCGGAATACTTGGTGCCAAAGTAGAAGATGTGCCCAACCTCGATGCCCCGCCCCTCACGCTGGTCGGCGACGCGGGCCCAGGCCGCCTCGTCGTGCTTCTCCTCGGTGGCGGCATACGGTGTCGTGACGCTCTCGTAGAACCGCGCGAGGTCGTCGGGCGAGGCGTGGCTGACGTCGGCCCCTGTATAGTCGAGGCGCTCGAACGCCGCGTCGTAGAACACCTGGCTTTCGCCGGTGGGTGCCAGGATGATGAACTCGTGGCTGAGGTCGCCGCCGATCGGGCCGGTGTCGGCGACCATCGGGATCGCCCTCACGCCGAGCCGCTGGAACGTCCGCATATAGGCCAGCATCATGCGGCGGTAGCTCAGCACGGCGCCGGCGTAGTCGAGGTCGAACGAATAGGCGTCTTTCATCAGGAACTCTCGTCCGCGCATCACGCCGAAGCGCGGGCGCACCTCGTCGCGGAACTTCCACTGGATGTGAAACGCCGTCTGCGGCAGCTCGCGGTAGCTTTTGACTGATTGGCGAAACAGGTCGGTGACCATCTCCTCATTGGTCGGCCCATACAGCAGGTCGCGGCCGTGGCGGTCCTGGATCCGCAGCATCTCCGGCCCATACGCGTCGTAGCGGCCGGACGTGCGCCATAGGTCTGCGGGTTGCAGCGTCGGCATCAGCAGCTCCTGCGCGCCGATCGCGTCCTGCTCCTCGCGCACGATCTGGGCGATGTTGCGGAGCACTCGCAGGCCGGCCGGCAGCCAAGCGTAGATGCCGGATGCGGTCTGGCGCACCAGTCCGGCCCGCAACATGAGCCGGTGCGACGCGATCTGCGCCTCGGACGGCGTCTCCTTCAGCGTCGGTATCATCGCGTGCGAGAGGCGCATCGTCGGACCAGTCCTGCCATGGCGGTTTCGCATCGAACCGTAGCGGACGGATAATGGGAGTGCCAGACCGGAGCCGTGCTCGGCCAACGCAACTTTGTGCGCCGCAGCATCGTGAGCCACGAAATAAAAGCACGTACGATGCAACCGATCCGGCCAAAACCGGATGACACGGCCGCAGCTGTCAGATACACAACAAAAGCTCGCTGTGCCGAAAGAGCACAACGTGCCAAGTTTAGGGAGGATACGCCAATCTCACGCCGGGACTGGGGGATGACCCCTGTCTCGGCGTGATGATTCGCGCTTTGCGTCTCGCCCGTCTACCGAAAACAACACGGCAGCTCGGGAAAAACGCGGCGTTCAGACAATATTTGCCTGGTAAAAGGCAATATCGACCGGTTCACGCTCATACAGCCTAGTCGTTGGGCAACGCCCACCAGCCGCTGTGAAAGCTGATCCAGCCGCTTGCGATGACGACGCACGCGACACCCCACAGCACGGTGGCGATCGCCGTCGTCACCGCGAGCTTTCGGACCAGCATCGGCCGCTCCGGATGCCCGACCCAGCCGCCCGAATTCGCCTGGGGATCGACCACGGGGCGGGTCCAGAACGGCAACACCGCAAAGAACGTCAGCCACCAGATCATCGTGTAGAGGACGAACGTGTTGAAGTAACCCATCGGCGGCCGTCAGACGCGGAGCAGGTGCACGTCCACCAACGGCCGCTTTTGCAGGCGCTTGCCCAGCGCCCGGCGCACCGCCGCTCGTGCCGCGTCCTCCAGCGCTGCCGCGTCACGCCGGGTCGGTCCCGGCAGGTCGGCCATCGCCTCGGTCACCTCGGACGCCACCCGCGCCATCTCCGGATCGTCCGGCTCGTATAAGCCCGGCGCGCTGACCCGTGGCGCGCCGCGCAACTTGCCCGCCTCGTCGACCGCCATCGAGGCGACCACCACGCCGTTGAACAGCATCCGGCGGCGGGCGCCCATCACCCCGCCCTGCAACGGCACCAGTCGGTTGCCATCCAGCACCAATCGGCCGACGGGGGCGCTATCGACCACCTCCGGCGCGCCCGGCGAAAGGCTCAGCACGTCGCCGTCTTCCAACATGACGCTCTCGATCCCGAGTTCGCGCGCCAGCGCCGCGTGCGCCGCGAGGTGCCGCCACTCGCCGTGCACCGGCACGCTCACCTTGGGGCGCACCAGCGCGTACAGGTGGCGCAACTCGTCGCGCGCCGGGTGGCCAGAGACGTGGATGCCTGGCGTGTTCTCGGCGGTCAGCAACCGAACGCCGCGCCGCGCCAGGTTGTCCTGCACATTGGCGATCGCTTTCTCGTTGCCGGGGATCATCCGGCTCGAGAACACCACCGTGTCGCCTTCGCCCAGCTCGATGCGCGGGTGGGTGTCCGACGCGATGCGGGCCAGCGCCGAACGCGGCTCGCCCTGGCTGCCGGTGACCAGGATCAGCAGGTTCTCGTCCGGGATGTTGCCGACGTCGTCCTCGCCGGCGAACGCCGGAATAGATTTCAGGTAGCCGCACTCGCGCGCCGCCGACTCGATGTTGCGCAGGCTGCGCCCGACCACGGCGACGGTCCGGCCGGAGTCGCGGGCGGCCATGGCGATGCTCTCGACGCGGGCCACGTTGGACGCGAAGCAGGTCACCGCCACCCGACCCTGGACGGACGCGATCAGGTTGGCGAGGTTCAGCCGCACCTCCGCCTCCGAGCCGGAGTGGCCGTCGACCATGGCGTTGGTGCTGTCGCAGACCATCGCCAACACGCCCTTGTCGCCCAGCTCGCGGAACGCCGCCTCGTCGGTCGGCGGCCCTACCAGCGGCGAGGCGTCGAGCTTCCAGTCGCCAGTGTGGAGCACCGTCCCGGCCGGCGTGGTGATCGCCAGCGCCTGCGCCTCGGGGATGCTGTGGGCGACGCGGATGAAGCGGAGCTGGAACGGTCCGGCCTCGAAACTGCCGCCGGGCGGGATGATGTGCAGCTTGACCTGCCCCACCAGCTGCTGCTCGCCCAGTTTTCGCCGCAACACCGCCGCAGCAAATGGGCTCGCGTAGACCGGGCAGCGCAGCTGCGGCCACAGCCACGCGACGGCGCCGATGTGGTCCTCGTGGGCGTGGGTGATGACCAGCCCGACCAGCCGGTCGCGCCGCTCCACCAGAAACGCGGGGTCGGGCATCATCACCTCGACCTCGGGCAGCTCCGAGCCGCCGAAGCCGATGCCGCAATCGACCGCGAGCCACATCCCGCCGGTGCGATACAGGTTGAGATTCATGCCTATCTCGCCCGTCCCGCCCAACGGCAGGAACGCGAGGTCCGTATTCACGGCATCCATGTTGTTGTCTTTCTCAGGCAAATGCCCGGCCACCCCCGGAGGAGCGCGCGCGAGCGGCTAGTCGCCCTCTGCGGGGCGCATTCTCTCTGGACGCCATGTGGGGGCCGGGTTGCGATCCGCCAACAGGCGCAAGCCGTCCAGCGTCAAATCGGGAACGATATGTTCGATGATCGACGTGCCCTCGGCCAGCAGCGAGGCCAGCCCGCCCGTCGCGATCACCTTCAGCCGCCCGCCGTACTCGGCGGAGATGCGGGCGACCATGCCCTCGACCATGGCGACGTAGCCCCAGTAGATACCGGATTGCATCGCGGCGACGGTGCCCTTGCCGATCACCGAGTGCGGCCGGCCGATGCCGATGCGCGGCAGGCGGGCGGCGGCGCGGTGCAGCGCCTCGATCGACAGGTTGATGCCGGGCGCGATCACGCCGCCGATGTAGGCGCCGTCGCCGTCGACCACGTCGAAGGTGGTCGCGGTGCCGAAGTCGACCACGACCAGCGGGCCGCCATATGCGTGCTGAGCGGCCAGCGTGTTGAGCAGGCGGTCGGCGCCGACCTCCTCCGGCCGGTCCATGCGGATGCCAAAGCCCCAGTCGAGGGTGGGGCGGGCGACCAGCGGCTCCAGCGCAAACCAGTCGCGCACGAGGCGGCGCAGGTTGTAGAGCGCCACCGGAACGACGGTGCCGATCACCGCGCCCTTGATCGCGGCGCGGTCGATGCCGGTCAGCTGGAACAGGCTGAACAGCCAGACCGCGTACTCGTCGCTGGTGCGCTGCGAGTCGGTGGCGATGCGCCATACCCCGCGATAACCCTCGCCGTCATGCACGGCGAACACGACGTTGGTGTTACCGGCGTCGACCAGGAGCAGCATCTATGCGGTCTCCCCGGCGGCGAATGCGCGCACCCGGCCGCCGGCCGACAGCAACAGCTGCCCGTCGTCGTCGAGGCCTGCGAACGCGCCGCCCACCACCGGCCGGTCGCCGCTGCGGATGGTCAGGTGGGTGCCAAGCTCGGGTGCGCGGGCCAGCCACGCCGCGCGGATCGGGCCAAAGCCGTCACGCAACCGGTCGAGCCGGAGCCGGTCGAGGTTACCCAGGATCGGCGCGACCAGTGCGTCCGCGGCAACGACTCCGCCGAGCGAGGTCGTCGCGCGCCCGGGCACGTCGGGCGCGGTCGCCACGTTGACGCCGAAACCGAGCACCAGCCACGCGAGCCTGCCGTCGGCGTCGAGTGCGGACTCGCAGAGGATGCCAGCCAGCTTGGCCCCGTCCACCACCAGGTCGTTCGGCCATTTCAGCCGCACCGCCGGCGCGATTGGGACAATCGCCTCGGCCAGCGCCACGGCGGCCAGCAACGACCATTGGGCGACGGCGCGGGCCGGCTCGGTCGGGCGCAACAGCACCGAGAGGAACAGGTTGCCGGGCGGGCTGACCCAGCTGCGCCCTTGCGTTCCACGCCCAGCTGTTTGGCGGCGGGCGACGATCGCGAGCCGCTCCGGCTCCCCCGCGTCTGCGAGTTGGCGACACAGCGAGGACGTGCTGTCCAGTGCCTCGAACGCTTGCAGCCGCCAGCCCGGCGGCACGTCGATCAACCGAACAGGACTTTCGCCGCCGCGTCGGCCGCCTGCACCAACGGCGCGGGGAACAGGAAGAACAGCGTGGTGAACAGGCCGCTGCCGGCCGCGACCAGGGTCAGCGACGCCGGGCGCACGTCGAACTTTTCGACCGGCGCGTCGAAGTACATCACCTTGATGACGCGCAGGTAGTAGTACGCCCCGATCACGCTGGTCAGTACGCCGATCACCGCCAGCGCCCACAGTCCCGACTGCACGGCGGCGGTGAAGATGAAGTACTTGCCCCAGAACCCGCTGAACGGCGGGATGCCGGCCATGCTGAACATGAACACCGTCATCCACATCGCGAGTGTCGGGTCGGTGCGGCCGAGGCCGGAGAGGTCGGACACCTGCTCGAGCATCCGGCCGCGCCGCTTCATCGCGATGATGCAGGCGAACGTGCCGGCGTTCATGAACACGTAGGTCACGAGGTAAATCAGCACTCCGCGGATGCCGACGGGGGTTCCGGCGGCCAACCCGATCAGCGCGTAACCCATGTGGCCGATCGAGGAATAGGCCATCAGCCGCTTGATGTTCGTCTGGCCGATCGCCGCCAGCGAGCCGAGCAGCATCGAGCAGATTGCCACCAGCACGATCAGCTGCTGCCACTGCGCCAGCAGGTGCCCGAATGGGGTCGCCATCGCGCGCACCAGCAGCGCCATCGCGGCGACCTTTGGGGCAGTCCCCATGAACGACGTCACGGGGGTGGGTGCGCCTTCGTAGACGTCGGGCGTCCACATGTGGAACGGCACCGCGCTGATCTTGAACGCGAGGCCGGCCACCAGGAACACGATGCCGACGATCAGCCCGAGCGACGCGCCGTGCGGGTCGTTCAAGGCGGACGCCAGCCGGTCGAACGACATCGAGCCGGCGAACCCGTAGATCAGCGTGATGCCGTACAACAGCAGCCCGGACGCGAGTGCCCCCAACACGAAGAACTTCAGCCCCGCCTCGGCCGAGCGCAGCTGGTCGCGCGCGAATGCCGCCAGCACGTACATCGACAGCGATTGCAGTTCCAAGCCCAGATAGAGCGTCATGAGGCTGCTGGCCGAGACCATGACCATCATGCCGACCGAGCAAAGCATGATCAGCACCGGGAACTCGAACCGGCGCATGTTCTGGTGCTCGTTGTAGTCGAGGCTGACCACGATCCCCATCGCCGACGCGGCCAGGATCAGCAGCTGGGCGAAGTGGCTGAACGTGTCGGCGGTGAACTGGCCGCCATAGCCGACGCCGCGGTCGCCGACGATCACCAGCAACGCCGTCAGCAGCAGCGAGCCGACCGCCAGCATCGAGCACAGCAGGTAGGCGTCGCTCGTCTTGGCCCGCAGTACGCCGAGGATCAGGATCGCCATGGCGGCGCACGCCAGCACGATCTCCGGCACCGCGATCGTCCAGTTCATCGCGTACGGCGTCATGGCGCGATCCCCGCGACGATCGGTTGCGCCAGCAGGGCGACGCGGTGGTGCTCGACCATGCCGCCCACCGTCGCGTCGAAGAACTGGGTGAAGCTCGACGGGTAGACGCCCATCCACAGCGTGATGATCGCCAGCGGCGCGAACACCGCGATCTCGCGCGGGCTGAGGTCCAGCATCGAGCGCAGGTCGACCTTGGTCAGCGCCCCGAAGATGATTCGGCGATACAGGTACAGGCTGTAGGCCGCACCCAGGATCATGCCGCTCGACCCCAGCAGGGCGAGCCAGAAGTTGACCTGGAACGCGCCGATCAGAACCAGAATTTCGCCGACGAACCCGGCTGTGCCGGGCAGGCCGACGGTCGCCATGGTGAACAGCATGAACGCCAGCGCGTACGCCGGCATGCGGTCGCCGAGGCCGCCATAACGAGAAATATCGCGGGTGTGCAGCCGGTCGTAGACGACGCCGACGCACAGGAATAAGGCGGCCGAGACGATGCCGTGCGACAGCATCTGGAACAGCGCGCCGTCCATGCCCTGCATGTTGAACGTGAAGATGCCGATGGTGACGACACCCATGTGTGCCACCGACGAATAGGCGATCAGCTTCTTCATGTCGGTCTGCGCCAGCGCCACCAACGACGTGTAGATCACGGCGACCACCGACAGCGTGAACATCAGCGGCGCGAAATACTGCGACGCCCACGGCAGCATCGGCACCGAAAACCGGAAGAATCCGTAGGCACCCATCTTCAACAGCACGCCGGCCAGGATGACCGAGCCGGCGGTCGGCGCCTCGACGTGCGCGTCGGGCAGCCAGGTGTGCACCGGCCACATCGGCACCTTCACCGCGAACGAGGCCAGAAACGCGAGGAACAACCAGAACTGCATGTTGTGCGGGAACGAGGTCGCCATCAGCGTCGGGATGTCGGTGGTGCCTGTGAACGACCACATCCACAGCAGCGCCAGCAGCATCAGGACCGAGCCGGCCAGCGTGTAGAGGAAGAACTTTATCGACGCGTAGACCCGCCGCTGGCCGCCCCAGATGCCGATGATGAGGTACATCGGGATCAGCACGCCCTCGAAAAACATGTAGAACACGACGAAGTCGAGGGCCGCGAACATGCCGATCATCATGGTTTCGAGCACCAGGAACGCCAGCATGTATTCCCGCACGCGGCTCGTAATCGACTCCCAGCTCGCCAGAATGCAGATCGGGGTGAGGGCGGCGGCCAGAATGATGAACAGCACCGAGATGCCGTCGACGCCGACCTTGTAGGTGATGCCGTAGGTCGGCATCCACGCGGCGCTCTCGACGAACTGGAAGCCGCTCTGGGCGCGGTCGAAGTCGACCCACAGCAGGACCGACAGGGCGAACACGATCAGGCTGGTCCACAACGCGGTGTAGCGGGCCGAGTTGGCGGCGGCCTCGTCGTCGCCGCGCATGGCCATCAGCACGCCGGCGCCGGCCAAAGGCAAGAAGGTGAGCAGCGTCAGGATCGGGAAGCCGGCGGCGTTCATGGGGTCTGCTTCTAGCGGAGGAACAGCAGGAAGATCGCGATCAGGCTGACCAGCCCGATCAGCATGACGAAGGCGTAGACGGCGATCGAGCCGGTCTGTAGCCGCACCATCTGCGCCGACCCGCCGGCGGCGATGGCGGCCAAGCCGTTCGGCATCCCGTCGATCAGCCGCGTGTCACCGACCTGCCAGAGGCCGCGCGCCAGCGCCCGGGCGGGGCGGACGAACAGGAACGCGTACAGCTCGTCGAAATACCACTTGGCGGCGAGGAACCGGTAGACGGCGGGGAACAGCCCCGCGAGCTGCCCGGGGATCGCGGGGACGAACATGTAGCCGACGTACGCCGTCGCGATCCCGAGCACCCCGACGACGCTGGGGGCCAAGCTGACCCAGTTCGGGACTTCCTCGGCCAGCCGCAGCGCGTGGTTGTCGGTGGCGACCGCGATGGAGCCGTTCCAGAACGTCTGCCAATGCTCGCCGATCAGCTGGTTGCGGAACAACCAGCCGGCCCCGATCGCGCCGATTGCCAGCCCGATCAACGGCAGCGTCATCACCGCCGGGCTCTCGTGGACATGCGCCATCGTCTCGGCCGAGGCACGCGGGCGGCCGTGGAACGTCATGATCAGCAGCCGCCACGAATAGAACGCGGTCAGGAACGCCGCGATCAGCGTCATCCAGAAGCCGTAGTGGCCGACCAGGGTGTGGCTGCCCCACGCCGCCTCGATGATCGCGTCTTTGCTGAAGTAGCCGCTGAACGGCCACACGCCGCCAAGCGCGAGGCTGCCGATCCACATCATGACGTAGGTCAGCGGGATCAGCCGCCAGATGCCGCCCATCTTGCGCATGTCCTGCTCGTCGCTCATGGCGTGGATCACCGATCCCGCGCCGAGGAACAGCAGCGCCTTGAAGAACGCGTGCGTCAGGAGGTGGAACATCGACGCCTGGTAGGCGCCGACGCCGGCGGCGACGAACATGTAGCCGAGCTGCGAGCAGGTCGAGTACGCGATCACCCGCTTGATGTCGTTTTGCACGCAGCCGACGGTGGCGGCGAAGATCGCCGTCGTGGCGCCGATGAACGTCACCATGGACAGCGCGCCCGGCGCCTGGTCCATCAGCGGCGACATCCGCGACATCAGGAACACGCCGGCGGTGACCATCGTCGCCGCGTGGATCAGGGCAGATACCGGCGTAGGGCCTTCCATCGCGTCGGGCAGCCACACATGAAAACCGATCTGGGCCGACTTGCCCATGGCGCCGATGAACAGCAGCACGCCGATCACCTCGTAGGCGCGGAACGTGGAGCCGAGCACGTGGTAGGTGGCGTTCATGTGCTCGGGGATCGCCGAAAAGATCTCGCCGTACTGGACGGAGCCGAACAGGAAGAAGATCAGCGCGATGCCGACCGCAAAGAACAGGTCGGCGACGCGGTTGACGATGAACGCCTTCATCGCCGCGTCGTTGGCGGTTTTCTTATAATACCAGTAGCCGATCAGCAGGTAGGAGGCGAGGCCGACGCCCTCCCAGCCGAAGAACAGTTGCAGCAGGTTGTCGGCGGTAACCAGCATCAGCATGGCGAAGGTGAACAGCGACAAATAAGCGAAGAAGCGCCACGCGCCTTTCTCGTGGCTCATGTAGCCGACGCTGTAGATGTGGATCAGCGTCGAGACGGTGGTGACCATCGCCACCATGACGCTGGCCAGCGTGTCGCGGCGCACCGCCCATTCGACGTGGAACGTGCCGGCGTTGATCCACTGGCCGAGCGAGACGGTGTCCGGAGCGCCGCCCTGGTAGACGAGCTGGATGAACGAGGCGATGCCGCAGCCGGCGGCGATGCCCATGCACGCGATGGTGGTGGCGCGGGCGGCGCGGGTGCCCATCTCGCGCCCGAACAGCAGGGCGACGACGGCCCCGAATAGCGGCAGCAGCACCGCCGTAGCGTAGATCATGAGGCGGCTAGCCCTTCATCAACGTCACGTCCTCGACCTCGATCGAGCCACGGTTGCGGAAATAGATCACCACGATGGCGAGCCCGATCGCCGCCTCGGCGGCGGCCACGGTCAGCACGAACAGCGCCATCACCTGCCCCACGAGGTCGTCGAGGGCGGCCGAGAACGCCACTAGGTTCAGGTTCACCGCGAGCAGGATCAGCTCGATCGACATCAGGATGACGATGACGTTCTTCCGGTTGAGGAAGATGCCAAAGACGCCGAGCACCAGCAGGATCGCGCTGACGGTCAGGTAGTGGACCAGGCCGACGACCATGCTGTCAGTGCGCTCCGTGCGTTTCAGTGACGTTGTCGCCGTCGTGCCCGGCCTCGTCGTGCAACGAGGCGTGGTCGTCGACGCGCGTGTCCTCGGTCGAGACCGAACGCTGGATCACCATCGGGCGCAGGATGTCGCCGATGCCGGCGTCGGACGCGACATCGACCATGGCCAGCGTGTTGGCCGGGTTGCGGGCGACCTGGTTGGCGATGTTCTGACGTCGCCCCGCCGCCTGCGGACGCTCGCTGTGGTCCCGCAAGGTCAGCACGATCGCCCCGATCATCGCGACCAGCAGAATCAAGCCCGCCGCCTGGAACAGGAACACGTAGTCGGTGTAGATCAGCCGTCCGAGCTGCGCGGTGTTGTGGATGCCGACCGCGTTCGGGGCCAGCCGCAACGACATCGAGTCGGGCGCGAACTTCCAGCCCCCAAGCACGGCGCCCAGCTCCAGCAGCAGCACAACACCCACGGCGGCACCGATCGGCGCATACCGTTGCAGGCCCTCGCGCCGCGCCACCGTGTCGACGTCGAGCATCATGACAACGAACAGGAACAGCACCGCGACCGCGCCCACGTAGACGATGACCAGGATCATTGCCAAAAACTCGGCCCCGGCCAGCAGGAACAACGCCGCCGCGTTGAAGAAGCCAAGGATTAGGAACAGCACCGAGTGGACCGGGTTGCGGCTGCTGACCACCATCGTCGCCGACGCGATCAGGATCGCCGAGAAGACGTAGAACGCGAGGCTTGCAACGGTCACCTACCGGTTCTCAGCGGTACGGCGCGTCGAGTTCGAGGCGGGCGGCCAGCTCGGACTCCCAGCGGTCGCCGTTGGCCAGCAGCTTGCCCTTGTCGTACATCAGCTCCTCGCGCGTCTCGGTGGAAAACTCGAGGTTCGGCCCCTCGACGATCGCGTCGGTCGGGCAGCTTTCCTCGCACAGGCCGCAGTAGATGCACTTGGTCATGTCGATGTCGTAGCGCGTGGTGCGGCGCGAGCCGTCGACGCGCGGCTCGGCCTCGATCGTAATGGCCTGCGCCGGGCAGACGACCTCGCACAGCTTACAGGCGATGCACCGCTCCTCGCCGTTGGCGTAGCGGCGCAGCGCGTGCTCGCCCTTGAAGCGGGGCGAGATCGGGTTTTTCTCGTATGGGTAGTTCAGCGTCGCCTTCGGCTTGAAGAAATACCGCAGGGTTAGCGCCATGCCGCCTAAAAGTTCGCCCAGCAGCATGCCGCGGGCGGTGCGATCGAGGAACGCCATGTTCCGAAACTCCCGTGTGGCCTGCGGGATACCCCGCGTGGCCGGTACCTACAACCCGACGCGCCTCAAGCGACGTCGGGCAACCAACCCATCGCCAGCAGGAACCCGGCCGTCAGCACGAGCCAGCCGAGCGAGAAGGGCAAGAACACCTTCCAGCCCAGCCGCATCAGCTGGTCGTAGCGGTAGCGGGGGAACGTGCCACGCACCCAGATAAACACGAACAGCAGCGCCAGCACCTTCAGCAAGAACCAGATCGGCCCCGGCACGAAAGGGATGCCGAACGGCGCCAGCCAGCCGCCCAGGAACAGGATCGTCGTCAGCGACGACATTAAAATCATGTTCATGTATTCGCCGAGGAAGAACAACGCGAACGCCATGGCGCTGTATTCGACCATGAACCCGGCGACGATCTCGCTCTCGCCCTCCGGCAGGTCGAACGGCGAGCGGTTGGTCTCGGCCAGCGTCGAGATGAAGAAGATCACCGCCATCGGGAACAGCGGCAACAGGAACCAGACGTGGCGCTGCGCCATGACAATGTCGTTCAGGTTCAGGCTACCGACGCACAGCAGGACTGTCACGATGACGAAGCCCATCGAGACCTCGTACGACACCATCTGTGCGGCCGACCGCATCGCGCCCATGAACGCGTATTTCGAGTTACTGGCCCAGCCGGCGATGATGATGCCGTAGACGCCTAAACTGCTGATCGCGAAGAGGTACAGCACGCCGACGTTGATATCGGCGATCGCCCAGCCGTCGTTGAGCGGGATCACCGCCCAGGCGATCGCGGCCAGCCCGAACGTCAGCATTGGCGCCATCAGGAACAGGAAACGGTTGGCCCCCTGCGGGATCACCGTCTCCTTCATCAGCATTTTCAGCGCATCGGCGAACGGCTGCAGCAGGCCGAACGGCCCGACCACGTTCGGGCCTTTTCGCAGTTGCATGGCGGCCAGCACGCGGCGCTCGGCCAGCGTCAGGTAGGCCATCATGAGCAGGATCGGCACCAGGATCGCGAACGTCTTGGCGAGTGTGACGATCGCGATGCCCAGGCCGGTATGCCAGAAACCCACGTCTATTCCGCCGCGATCTGCAGCGGCTGGCTGCTAAGCGGCGCGCCAAGCCGCGGGCCGATCTCGACAATGCACGCGGCCATGGTGGCGCTGGCGCGGCTGATCGGGTCGGTCTGGTAGTACGTCGCGAACCACGGCTCGAACGCGCCGCCGCCGACCACGCCGCGAGCCTCGATAGCCGGGATGTCGCCGGTGAACGACGGACGCGCGCCGGTCTCGTTGAACACCGGGTTCACCTCGGCCAGACGCGCCCGAACCGCGTCGAGGTCGTCATACGGCAGGGTCAGGCCGATCACGCCGCTGAACGCGCGGATGATGCGCCAGTCCTCGCGGCATTCGCCGGGTGGGAACACTGCCAGCGCGCCGTGCTGGACGCGGCCTTCGGTGCTGACGTAGGTGCCATTCTTCTCAGTGTAGGCCGCACCCGGCAGGATCACGTCGGCCCGCGCGGCACCGGCGTCGCCGTGGTGACCCTGGTAGACCACGAACGTGTCGGCCCCGATCCGCTGGGTGTCGAACTCGTCTGCCCCCAGCAGCCACAGCACGTCCACACCGCCGCCCATCATGGCGTCAAATCCCTTGGCCCCCTCGCCCGGAACGAGCCCGAGGTCGAGCGCGCCCACTCGGCCGGCGGCGGCGTGCAGCACGTTGAACCCGTGCCACTCCGGCGTCAGCATCTCGTGGTCGGTCGCAAGCTGCCAGCACGCCGCCAGCACGCCTGGCTGGGTCAGCGCCGCCTGGCCGACGATGATGACGGGTCGCTTGGCCGTGCGCATCACGTCGGCGAACGCGCCAAGGTCGGACAGCGTCGCCGGTCCCTCGCCCAGCCAGCTCACCGGGTAGGTCAACTCGGCCTGCGGGCCGATCGCGGCCACCTTGAGCCCGCCCGACCCGGCCGCCAGGAAGCGCTTGCGGATGCGCGCGTTGATCAGCGGCGCCTCGGTACGCGGATTGGTGCCGACAAGCAGGATCGCGTCGGCCTGCTCGAGGTTGGCGATGCCGGTGCCAAACACGTAGTGCGCTCGGTGCGCCGTGCTGTAATCGGTGCCGTCCTGGCGGCAATCGACGTTGTGCGAGCCAAGCTGCTCCATCAGGTCGCGCAAGGCCACCATGCTCTCGGCGTCGCAGAGGTTGCCAACCACCGCGCCGATCCGGTCGCCGGACAGCCCGCGCAGCCGCGTCGCGATGGCGTCGAAGGCGTCGTCCCAGGTGGCGCGCACCAGACGGCCGCCGCGCCGCACCCACGGCTGATCCAGCCGCCGGCGCTTCAGGCCGTCATTGGCATGGCGGCTCTTGTCGGCCAGCCAGCTCTCGTTGATGTCGTCGTTGGGCAGCGGCAGGATCCGCATCACCTCGGCCCCGCGCGCGTCGACGCGGATGTTGCTGCCGACCGCGTCCAGCACGTCGATGCTAGGCGTGGACTTCAGGTCCCACGGCCGCATCGCATACGAGTACGGCTTGGATAGCAACGCACCGACCGGGCAGATGTCGACCAGATTGCCGGACAGCTCGCTCGACAGCGCGTGCTCGACGTAGGTGCCGATCTCCATGTTCTCGCCGCGCGCCGTCGCACCCAGCTCGGGCACGCCAGCGATCTCGGAGGCGAACCGGACGCAGCGCGTGCAGTGGATGCAGCGCGTCATGACCGTCTTCACGATCGGCCCGAAATACTTGTCCTTGGCCGCGCGCTTGTTCTCGCGGAACCGGCTGCTGTCGCCGCCGTAGCCGACCGAGAGGTCCTGGAGGTCGCACTGCCCACCCTGGTCGCACACCGGGCAGTCGAGCGGGTGGTTGACCAGCAAAAACTCCATCACGCCGCGCCGGCCGTTGCGGACCATCGGCGTGTCGGTGTGCACCACCATGCCCTCGGCCACCGGATAGGCGCACGACGCGACCGGCTTCGGGGCCTTCTCGACCTCGACCAGGCACATGCGGCAGTTGCCGGCGATGGACAGCTTCTCGTGGTAGCAGAAGCGCGGGATCTCGCGGCCGGCCGCCTCGCACGCCTGGATCAGCGCCGAGCCGGCCGGAACTTCTACTTCGATTCCGTCGATGGTGAGCTTGGTCATGTCTACTCCGCCGCGATGGCGAGGGGTGGCATCATCGAGAGCGTCGCCTGGTGTGCCGGAAGCGGCGGCGACACCATGCCGCGCGCCTTGTACGCGGCGATCCGCTGCTCCATCTCGGGCCGGAAATGGCGGATCAGGCCCTGGATCGGCCACGCCGCCGCATCGCCGAGCGCGCAGATGGTGTGGCCCTCGATCTGGCGCGTCACCTGCTCCAGCGTGTCGATTTCCTCCATGTCGGCGCGGCCTTCGACCATGCGGTGCATCACCCGCATCATCCAGCCGGTGCCCTCGCGACACGGCGTGCACTGGCCGCAGCTCTCGTGCTTGTAGAACTGCGCGAACCGGTCGATCGCGCGGATAATGTCGGTGCTGCGGTCCATCACGATCACCGCCGCCGTGCCCAGCCCCGACTTCACGTCGCGCAGGCTGTCGAAATCCATCAGCACCGTGTCGCAGATCGATTTTGGCAGCACCGGAACCGACGAGCCGCCAGGCACCACCGCCAGCAGGTTGTCCCAGCCGCCGCGTACGCCGCCGCAATACGTGTCGATCAACTCGCGCAATGGGATGCCGAGTTCTTCCTCGACGTTGCACGGCTTGTTCACGTGGCCGCTGATGCAGAAGATCTTGCTGCCGGTGTTCTTCGGCCGCCCGAGCCCCGCGAACCACGCGTCGCCACGCCGCATTATGGCCGGGGCCACCGCGATCGTCTCGACGTTGTTGACCGTGGTCGGGCAGCCATACAGGCCGACTGCCGCGGGGAACGGCGGCTTCAGGCGCGGCAGGCCCTTCTTGCCCTCCAGGCTCTCGAGCAGTGCGGTCTCCTCGCCGCAGATGTAGGCGCCGGCGCCACGATGGAGGTAGACATCGAAATCCCAGCCGGAACCGGCTGCGTTCGGGCCAATCAGGCCGGCCGCATACGCCTCGTCGATGGCCGCCTGGAGGTTGACCGCCTCGTTAAAATACTCGCCGCGGATGTAGATGTAGCAAGCGTGCGCCTGCATCGCGAACGAGGCGATCAGCGCGCCCTCGATCAGCTTGTGCGGGTCGTGCCGCATGATATCGCGGTCCTTGCACGTCCCCGGCTCGCTCTCGTCGGCGTTGATGACGAGGTAGTGCGGCCGCTCGCCCACCGTCTTGGGCATGAACGACCACTTCAGCCCGGTCGGGAAGCCGGCGCCGCCCCGGCCGCGCAAGCCCGACGCCTTCATCTCGTCGATGATCGCGTCGCGGCCGCGCGCCAGGATGGCCGCCGTGCCGTCCCAGTCGCCGCGCGCGCGGGCGGCTTCGAGGCTAAAGCTCTCGATGCCGTAGAGGTTGGTGAAGATGCGGTCGCGATCGGCAAGCATGGCTTACTCCGCCGGAACTGGATGGGCGTTATGGGGCACGTCGAGCAACGTGGTCGGGCCGCCCTCGGGTGCCGAGGTCTGCCGCCCGATCACCGACCCCGGCTGCGGCCGCTCGCCACGGCGCAGCGCCCGCAGCAGCTCGACCGTGCTGTGGGCGTCGAGGTCTTCGTAGTAGTCGTCGTCCACGCACAAGATGGGAGCGTTGACGCAGGCGCCGACGCACTCGACCTCTGACATGGTGAACAGACCGTCCGCACTGGTCTCGCGCCAACCCTCGATGCCGGTCTCGGCGCGGCAGGCGGCGACGACGTCGTCCGACCCACGCAACCAACATGGTGTCGTGGTGCAAATCTGCAGGTGATAGCGGCCGATCGGGCTCGTATTAAACATTAGATAAAACGTGGCGACCTCGTAGACGCGGATTGGCGGCATCGCGAGCCGCTCGGCCACGACGTCCATGGCCACCGTCGGCACCCAGGCGCTGCCGGTCTGGCGATGCATCTGCTTTTGCACCTCGTACAGCGCCGGAATCACAGCGCTCGCCTGCCGGCCCTTCGGGTATTTGGTCACCCAGTGGTCGATCGCGGCCCGGCTCTGCTCGTCGAACTCGAAATGCGTCGGCTGCGGGCTCTCCTGGCCGGTCGAGCCGTGGCCGATGTCCTCGGTCACCGGTCGATCTCCCCGAACACGACGTCAATCGAGCCGATGATCGCCACCGTGTCGGCCAGCATGTGGCGCTTGGCCATGTACTCCAGCGCCTGCAGGTGGGCGAACCCGGTGCCGCGGATCTTGCAGCGGTACGGCTTGCTGGTGCCGTCCGACACCACGTAGACGCCGAACTCGCCCTTAGGGCTCTCGACCGCCGTGTAGGTGGCGCCGGCCGGGACGTGGAAGCCCTCGGTGTAGAGCTTGAAGTGGTGGATCAACGCCTCCATCGACCGCTTCATCTCGGCACGCGGCGGCGGCACGATCTTGTGGTCGGAAGTCTTGACCGGCCCCGGCTTCATCTGCGCCAGCGACTGCGTGATGATCTTCACGCTCTCCCGCATCTCGGCCATCCGCACGAGGTAGCGGTCGTAGCAGTCGCCGTTGCGCCCGACCGGGATGTCGAACTTGACGTGGTCGTACATCTCGTACGGCTGCGACCGGCGCAGGTCCCAGGCAACGCCCGAGGCGCGGATGCAGGGGCCGGTGAACCCCCAGGCCAGCGCCTCCTCGGCCGACATCGTGCCGATGTCGACGGTGCGCTGCTTCCAGATGCGGTTGTTGGTCAGCAGGCCTTCCAGGTCGTCGATAAACTTCGGGAAGGTGTGCGCCCACTCGGCGATGTTCTGCTCGAGGCCGGCCGGCAGGTCCTTGCTGACGCCGCCGGGCCTAAAATAGTTGGCGTGCAGCCGGGCGCCCGACGCCGCCTCGTAGAACGACATCAGCTTCTCACGCTCCTCGAAACCCCACAGGGCGGGCGTGATCGCGCCGACGTCGAGCGCGTAGGTCGTAACGTTCAGCAGATGGTTCAGGATACGCGTGATCTCGCTGAACATCGTGCGGATCCACTTGGCGCGGACCGGGATGTCGATGCCGAGCAGCTTCTCGGTGCCGAGCGCGAACGCGTGCTCCATGCACATCGGGCTCACGTAGTCGAGCCGGTCGAAATACGGCGTCGCCTGCATGTAGGTCTTGCACTCGATCAGCTTCTCGGTGCCGCGATGCAGCAGGCCGATGTGCGGGTCGGCACGCTCGACCACCTCGCCGTCCATCTCCAGGATCAGCCGCAGGACGCCATGCGCGGCGGGGTGCTGCGGCCCGAAGTTGATGGCGTGGCTGTCGATCTCGATCGTGTGGGTGCGCGGACCCTCGACGATGGTGTCACTCATGGCTTGGCTCCGGCAGAGGTCGCGACGGTCGGCCCAGCGGAGGCGGCCTGCCCCAGCTTTCCCTCGGCGCGCGAATCGTGAACCTTTTCGTCGCCCGGAAGCGTGGTCAGCGCCTCCCACGGGGACATCAGGTCGAAATTACGAAAATCCTGGGTCAGTTTGACCCGCTCGTTGATCACCTGCTTGCGGTCCTCGTCGTAGCGGACCTGGACGTAGCCGGTCATCGGGAAGTCTTTGCGCAACGGATGGCCCTTAAAACCGTAGTCGGTGAGGATGCGGCGCAGGTCGGGCTGGCCGGAGAACACCAGGCCCATCAGGTCCCAGGCTTCGCGTTCCCACCACGTCGCCACCGGCCAGATCGCGCTGACCGAGGCGACCGGCTCGTTGTCGGCGACCTCGACCACCACCCGGACACGCTGGTTCAGCGTGACCGAGAGCAGGTTGTAGACGACGTCGAAACGCGGCGTGCGGGCCGGCCAGTCGACGCCGCACACATCCATGATCTGCTCGCAGGCGAACCGGGCGTCGTCGCGCAGCAATGTGCAGACGTCGAAGATCGAATCGGCGCGGGCGTGTGCCACCACCTCGCCCTTCTCGACGACACACCGCTGCACACCGGGGATGAGGCCGACGGCGGCGGCCAGCGCGGTCGCGCGGTCGGCCAGGATCACCGCGTCAACCACGCAGGATCGTCCCGGTGCGGCGGATCTTCTTCTGCAGCTGCATGATTCCGTAGACCAGCGCCTCGGCGGTCGGCGGGCAGCCCGGCACGTAGATGTCGACCGGCACGATGCGGTCGCAGCCGCGCACCACGCTGTAAGAGTAGTGATAGTAGCCGCCGCCGTTCGCGCAGCTACCCATGCTGATGACCCAGCGCGGCTCCGGCATCTGGTCGTAGACCTTGCGCAGCGCCGGAGCCATCTTGTTGGTCAGCGTGCCGGAGACGATCATCACGTCGCTCTGGCGCGGCGAAGCGCGCGGGATCACGCCCATGCGGTCGAGGTCGTAGCGCGGCATGTAGGCGTGGATCATTTCCACCGCGCAACAGGCGAGCCCGAATGTCATCGGCCACAGGCTGCCGGTGCGCGCCCAGTTCACCATCTTGTCGAGGTTGGCGACGACGAAGCCCTTGTCGGTGATCTCGCCGGTGATCCCCTTGACCACGGCTTCCTGCGCCGGACCCGCCGGCAAGTGCTCGCGGTTCCAGGAGATGTCTTCTTCGGTCTGGCTCATGCTGTCCATTCCGGCGCCGGATCGGCGCCCGTGACGGGTTGGCTCACTCCCAATCGAGCGCGCCCTTGTTCCACTCATAGATGAAGCCGACGGTCAGAACCGCAAGGAAGGCGAGCATCGAGAAGAAGCCAAATAACCCGGTATGTGAAAGGCTTACGGCCCACGGGAACAGGAACGCGACCTCAAGGTCGAAGATGATGAATAGGATCGCGACGAGGTAGAACCGCACGTCGAAGCGGCGGCGGGCGTCGTCGAACGCCTCGAACCCACACTCGTATGCGGACACCTTTTCGTCGTACGGGCGCTGCTTGGCCGCGAGCTGCGAGCCGCCGATCATGGCGCCACCGATGACGACCGCGATAACGATGAAGAAGACGATCGGCAGATAGCCGGCAAGCATGGAGGGCATTGCGAAACTCCTGCGGAGACCCTGCCATATGCGGGGTCGCGGGGCGTAACGACAAGGGGGAGTTGTCCGACTACCGGAGGCGGCTACCGCTGCTGGCGCGAGTGACGGGGCTCGAACCCGCGACCTTCGGCGTGACAGGCCGACGCTCTAACCAACTGAGCTACACCCGCAGCGGCAGGCGGATCGTCTAGGGCGGGCGGGGTTGGGCGTCAAGCGACGGCGCGGGCTGTCCGGCCAATGGCTACCGTCAGGCGCCCCCGGCGTTGGCGTCAACGATCGTGCAACCCGAAATCTTCCACACGCCGTCCGGCTGCCGCTCCATCGAGTACAGCGCCGTGTGCGGCACGCCGTCCGGCCCGATCACGTCCACGCGCTGCGTGATGCCGCCACCGCCGCTCCCGAGCGGGCCGAACGTCACCGAGCGCGGCCGGTACACCGGCTGATAGCCCTTGCGGACCATCGACATGAACGTCTCGGGGTCGTTGCCGAACATCGAGCGGATGCCGGGCGACGCCTGCGCCATCGCAGTCGGGCCGTCGTCGTCGCGGAACGCCTCGAACTGCTTCTCGATCACCCGCTGGATCGCCGCCTTGTCACTCATCTGCACATCCGGCGCGCTGTTCGGGGCCGGGTCGGCTGCGTGGGCGACCGGCCCCACGAACGCCACCGCCAACCCCGCAAGGATCAGAAACCTCGTCGCGTATGCCATCGCCCCGCTCCTGTTGGCCGATAGTCTATCTGACACGGGATACCGCCGGGGCAAGGCGACGGATGCAGCACGATGGCGAGGCAACCCCGCCGTCGCCGGCTCGTTACACATCCATGCGAATATCGATCCGCCGCCTACTCACCGCCGCGCTGGCGACCGCCCTGCCCGTGGTCGCCCAGGCACAGACGGAGCCGCCGGCAGTCAAACCGGCGGCCCCGGGCATCCTGGTGCCGCAGACCGACCCCGATCCGGGCATCGCGGCCAAGCCGCCCTCGCCGCCCCAAGCCTTCCCGATGCCGGTTATCCGGCCGCCGGGCGCCGCCGGGAACCCGTCACCGGTCCAGCCGAAATAGGGTGGTGGGCGGTGACGGGATCGAACCGCCGGCCATCTCGGTGTAAACGAGACGCTCTACCGCTGAGCTAACCGCCCGTCACAGCCTAGTCCTCGTCGCTGGAGCCGACCGCGTCCTTCAGCGACTTGCCCGGCTTGAACCGGACCGAGGTCGATTCGCCGATCTCGATCGACTCACCGGTGCGCGGATTGCGACCGGTGGTGGCCTTCCGGGTCGCCAGGCTGAACGAGCCGAAGCCGGTCAGCCGCACCTCCTCCTTGGCCTTTAAGCCAGACTCGATCGCGCCGAACACGGCATCCACCGCCTTGGTCGCGTCGCCGCGCGACATGCCGGTGTCGTCGGCGACCTTGGCAATCAGATCCACTTTGTTCAACTTGCATCTCCTTGTGCGATCGCCCGCGGTGACCGGTGGCCGAAACTGCGACGACACTAGGCGGCCCGATTTCCCGCCGTCAACGCGACGATGCCGCCCGGGCGCTCAAATGAGAGCGGCCGGAACGGCAAATGTCGTTCCGGCCGCGAGTGTCGCCAATTAGTCGATCAATGCGCCAGCGAAGGCCCGACCGACGGCGGCACCGGAACAGGCACCACCACCGCATCGACCGAGTCGGGCGGCTCCACCCAATCGATCGGCTCGGGATGGCGGACCAGCGCCTGGCCCAGCACTTCGTCGACGTGGCTGACCGGGATAGTGGTCAGTGCCTTGCGGACCACCTCCGGCAGCTCAACCAGGTCCTTCTCGTTCTCCTTTGGGATGAACACCGTAGTGACGCCGCTCCGCAGCGCCGCCAGCAACTTCTCCTTCAGGCCACCGATCGGCAGCACCCGGCCGCGCAGAGTGATCTCGCCGGTCATCGCCACCTCGCGCCGCACCGGGATGCCCGTCATGACCGAGACGATCGAAGTCGCCATCGCCACACCCGCCGACGGCCCGTCCTTCGGCGTCGCACCCTCCGGCACATGTACGTGGATGTCGCGCTTCTCGAACAGCGTCGGCTTGATGCCGAACTGCACCGCCCGGCTGCGCACGTACGACAGCGCCGCCGACACGCTCTCCTGCATCACCTCGCCGAGCTTGC